>Ga0067045_1027828_pt1 | contig 57324 bp, 52 predicted proteins | sample TerdegcTABiofilm_FD_59184 | JGI IMG/M metagenome (GOLD analysis project Ga0067045, IMG submission 59184) | Combined Assembly of (Gp0054472, Gp0054536) Wastewater bioreactor microbial communities from Singapore -Terephthalate degrading...
ACCACACAGGTTCGGGATATTTATGGTGAAGTTGTAAAAGGACGTGAAGATGTTCTATTACCGGGATGTATTATTCTTGTAAAAATTATGGAGATGTTGAAAAAAGATTATTTAAATGTAAGCAGTAAAGGGCTTAGATACGGTGTAATAATAGATTATCTTAATTCATCAAATGAAAAAGATAAAGTCCTGAAAATATTGTAATACTTAGAATAACTAATTCCATCAAAGAAATAATAATTGAAATAGATTTATTCCTCAGTTGTGCATAATTTGCACTTATTAAGAGAGCAATACTCCACACATAGAATATCCCTTCGATAATCAATATCACATAACTCGGTATATTTTTTATGATAAATGGTGATGGATTAAAAGTAAACCAGTAAGTACCGAATAGTGCAATTTGAATTGGAGTTATAACAACAAACAAAAATACTATTGGCAAAAATGAATAAGTGTAGATTGAGAAAAAATCTTTAAACCGTGTTTGTACTTTAACTACTTGCGAAAACATTGAAGCAAGAAATGAAATAAATAATAATCCTGAGTAGAAACCAACCAATCCGAATAAAATAGATGTTAGAAATTTGTTAGAAATAGTATCAATCAGACCAATTGCATTATGAATTATCCAGAAATTTAATGTCAGCTTAAAGCCCGAAATAAGAGTGAGAGCGGTAATATAATTTTTATGTTCCGATTGAATTATGGTTTCAGCAGCTTTCACAGGTGATTCAATTAATAAAGAAATAATATACCAGAAATCGATGTTCGGAATTTTTGAACGCAAAAAAGCATTGCATTTTTTACAAGTATAAGCAAAAAGAGGATTAGCTGTGCTGCAACTTTTACAAATCAATAAATTCTTCAAATTAGAATCTGATTTTTAATGACAAATTTAATTTACTTGTATTCATTTCTTCGGAAACGTCAAAATCGAATAAATGAGCATCTACATAAGCATCAACTAAATTTAGAAAGTATGCAAGTCCAATAAACACTGCGTTCAAATCTCTTTGATCTTTATATAATTCTCTATATTTAAGATATGCTTGATTTGTATTGTCGCTTATATACAAATCGCGATACTTCATATACTTTGTATTACTATCATTCCACAAATAAGCAAGATAACCAAGTGCTCCCCAAACAACAGGAATCTTCCAATATGATTCATTATAAAACTGACCAAATCCGGGTAACACAGCACTTCTTAATACAGCGCCCCAAGGAGATTTTTTCATTTGGAAAATCGTTGAATCTGATTTGACCTCTTTAGAATTAGGCTGTGCCCAAACATTGCTAAAGAGAGAGAGTGTTATCAAAAATATTAATATTGTTTTAGTTATATGTTTTGCCAATGATTTCAAATAATTCCATTAGTCGTTCTAATTCTTCGTGTGAATAGAATTCTATGATTAATTCTCCTGCTCCATCCTTTTTTACTTTGCAATGTACCTTTGTTCCAATTATTCTCTGTATTTTTTCTTCAAGATCCTTTTGAGATATTTTTGCCTGACTAGTTGAACTTACAGTTGTAATTTTCTTTTTCTTACCATTATGTCCTTCAATAATGTTTCGAACAAGATCTTCAACATTTCTAACAGATAAATTCTTTCTTATTATTTTATCAAGGATATCAAGCTGTAAATGTTCGCTTGGAAGATTTATTAGTGCTCTTGCATGACCGGTAGAAATTTCATCAACTATTAATGATTGCTGAATTTTTTGTGGAAGTTTGAGCAGTCTTATAAAATTTGTGATTGTAGTTCTATCTTTACCAACTTTAGTTGCAATATCTTCCTGTGAAAGATTGCATTCATCCATTAACCTTTTATATGCATTTGCTATTTCAATCGGGTTTAATTTTTCTCTTTGAATATTTTCTATAAGAGACAATGCAAGCATAGCTTCTTTTGTCTCTACTTTAATTATGTAGGCTGGAATCTCTTTAATGCCTATTTCTTTACAAGCTCTCAGTCTTCTTTCACCGGAAATCAACTCGTATCTATTATTGGTTGATCTTCTAACAGTAATTGGTTGTATCAAACCATTTTCGAGGATTGATTTCTTTAATTCTTCCAGAGCTTCAGAATCAAAATTGGTCCTTGGTTGAAAAGGATTTGGAGAAATTACATCAACAGGTATTTTTGCTAATATATCGAATGATTTCCCATCATCTTTTTGAATATCCTTACTTGAAATGGCAACCGGTGAATCTATTTTATCCTTTACTTGGGGATTGATAAGTGCATCTAATCCTCTTCCCAATGGTGTTTTCATCCTATTCCTTTATCCTTTTGGGTTCTAAATTACTCCGCTGTAATAATTCAGAAGCTAATGATATATAATTTTGTGCACCAACCGAACTTGCATCATATAGAATAACTGGCTTTGAATAACTTGGCGCTTCCGATAGCCGAACATTCCGATGAATAACAGTATTATATACTTTCGAACCGAAATATTTTTTTACTTCATCAACAACCTGATGTGATAAACGTAATCTAGTATCGAACATTGTTAGTAATACACCTTCGATATTTAAATTTTCATTCAGGCCCTTTTTCACAATATTTATAGTATTAAGAAGTTTTCCAAGTCCCTCCAAAGCAAAATATTCACATTGAACAGGAATTAAAACCGAATCTGCACAAGTCAATGCATTTAGTGTTAGCAGACCGAGTGAGGGAGGGCAATCAATGAAAATAAAATCGTATTTGTCTTCAACTTCCAGCAAGGCATTTTTTAATAAATATTCTCTTGATTCGATTGATACCAGTTCAACTTCGGCTCCTACCAGGTCTATTGTAGATGGTAGAATATCCAGAAAAGGCATATATGAATTGACTATACAGTTTTCAACTTTTTCCAGACCAACTAATACTTCGTAAATCGATTTTTCACTTTTCTCTATTCCGATGCCCGAAGTTGAATTTGCTTGTGGATCAATATCAATTAATAGTGTTCTGTACTCGGCTGCAGCAATAGAAGCCGATAAATTAATTGCGGTTGTTGTTTTTCCAACTCCGCCCTTTTGATTTGCAATAACTATTTTTTTTGCCATATAAGTATTATTTGTTACAATTCAATTTCTTGTCCGAATTCCATTACAATTGACTTTTTACCAATTGCTTCAACCTTTTTCTTGAATTCGTGAGGATCAGCATTAATAACAGGAAATGTATTATAATGCATAGGAATTGCAACTTTTGGATTTGTTAGTTCAACAGCTTTAGTTGCATCGTTAATTCCCATTGTAAAATTATCCCCGATTGGCAACAGCATGTAATCAATGGGTGTCATTTCACCAATAAGTTTCATATCATAAAACAATCCTGTATCACCGGTATGGTATAAATTTTTTCCATCGATTGATAACACAACACCTGATGCTTCGCCGCCGTAATAATTATCGGGTGTGATCGAACCATGATGTGCAATAGTAAACTTTACTCGTCCGAATTCAAAATTATAGCTTCCACCAATATGCATATTGTGAGCTTGAAAACCTTTTGAAGCACAGTAATTTGCCAATTCGTTTACACAAATGAAGAGAGAATTACATCTTTTAGCAATTTTAAAAGCATCTCCTAAATGATCCCCATGAGCGTGGGTTAGAATAATAAAATCTGCATCAACTTCATCCGATTTAACCGGTGAAGTAGGATTACCATCCAGAAAAGGATCGATTAATATTTTCTTTTTCGAATTTGTTGTAATCTGAAACGCAGAATGCGAAAAATACCTGAGTCTCATATTAATCCTCTCTTATTTATTAAGGAATGTTCTATTAATGTTCTTATCAATTATAAAATTAATTAATTCTGTTTTAATAAAGCGTCTGATTTTAATTTTTTCTTCGGAAATATTTTGGTAGATATAATCAGGAATTTTCTTTTTCAGTTTATTCTCCAGTAATCCAATCTTAATTTCCATTACATCCAGATCCCTTCCCTCTCCTATTAAATCCTGTAATTTCTTTGTTTGATTATATATTTCCTTAAATAGACTCGGCTCAATACATTCTTGAAATACTTCCATTACATATCGAAATCTTCTAAAGGCAATTCTAAGTGAATGAAGATTCTCTGTGGAATCGTCTATAAAAAATTTATCTATTTCCTTATAAATTTGTCTTACTTTTTCGCGTAACACAAAAGGTGCAGCAGATTTATATTTACTGTTAACATTAAGACCGGGAATTTTAAATTTTTTGTTAGCCATGAATAATTAATAGTCTACTTTCAATTGATTCCGATTCTTTCGAATATGTTTTATAATTCCTTTAATTCCTTTTTCTTTAGAAATTCTTAAACTATTTCTCAAATAATTTCTGAGTGATTCTTTTGAAAGTCCTCTAATCAATTTTCCTCTTTCAGCAACAGAAATGCTTCCAGATTCTTCCGATACTATTACACTTATAACGTCTGCTTGTTCGGAGATTCCTAAACCGGCTCTATGACGCATTCCTAATGGTAATCCGTCTTTAACTGTTTCTGTTGATAAAGGTAAAGTACATCTGGCTGCTTCTATGTTTTCATTTCTTATTATCACTGCTCCATCATGTAAAGGTGACCTCGGAAAAAAAATAGAACGTAACAAGTTTTTAGTAACTTTAGAATTTATCGGTTCACCAGTTTCAGCAACACCTTTAATACCTACTGATTTAACTATTACAATTAATGCACCATGCTGATGTTGAGCAAGTTCAAAAGCTGTTTCTGCAATTATATCCGCTGTATCGCTATCGTCTCCTTTAATAAATAATTTCATTACAGGACTTCTTCCTAATAAAACTAACATTCTTCTTATTTCGGGTTGAAAAAGGATAATAAATGCAATAACCCAGACTTCTGAAATTAATTTTAACAACCATCCAAGAGCTTTAAAGTTTGCAGCTTGAGCAACGAATGAAAGAAATAACACAATGAGCAAACCATAAAAAATTTGTGCTGCTATTGTTCCAGAAATAACTGAATACAATTTGTAAAAAATGAATGTCACCAGAAGTATATCCAGCAGATCAAGAAAAGTGACCGATAAGAAACCGATTTTGAATAATTCAAACATTTGAGAGTAATTCCGGATTTTCTATAAACTGATTTAACTTAACAGCATTCAAAGCTTTTTTTACATTATGTGTTCGAATAAATTTAGCACCATTTTTAATTGCAATTGTTTCTGCCACCAAAGTAGGATCCTCACGTTCTTCTATTTCAACATTCAACGCTTTACCAATAAAAGATTTTCTTGAAAGTCCAATCATGATTGGACAGCCAATACCTTTGAATTCATTTAATCTTTTCAATAATTCATAATTATCCATCACGCGTTTTCCAAAACCGATTCCCGGATCGATAATAATATTTTTTATTTCATATTTTTTTACAGCTTCAACTTTATTTAGAAGGTAATCATATACTTCGGAAACGACATCATCATAAAATGGATTTTGCTGCATTGTCTTTGGATTTCCTTTCATGTGCATTAATATAATTGCCGCATTAAAGGATTTAACAACATCCATCATTTTATTATCATTAGAACAGGAACTAATATCATTTACAATTTTTGCACCTCTTTTCAATGCTTCGAAGGCAACAAGAGATTTTTGAGTATCAATAGAAATAATTGAATCGGGTTTAGTTTTTAGAATCCCTTCGATAACGGGAATTACACGATTTAATTCTTCCTCTGCTGAAATTGATTCCGAGCCGGGTCTAGTAGATTCACCGCCAATGTCTAAGATATCTGCACCGTCTTCCAATAATTTGAATGCATGATCAATTGCAGCGTTCTGATTGAAATATTTTCCGCCATCAGAAAATGAATCGGGCGTAACGTTTACTATCCCGACCAATAATGATTTTTCTAAAGGAGGTAACTTACTATCAGGTGTAAAGAATAACTTATCATAACCGGAAATGTTATTAAGTGTTTTATTTATCTTAAACCCGATATCTTCGTTACCGATAGCAATAATTTCTTTTGATAATTCCTTAAATACTCCAAAGGATCCTAACGCCAATAAATCGACTGTATCGTTTTGTTTTTTTGAAGTTATGTAACAAATCTCTTTATTGGAAAGAATAATTTTTTTAATTCTATTAGCAAATTTGAAATGAATATCTCTTAATTCTAATCCTAACAAATCTTTTTCATAAAGATCGCGGTAGATATTGTACTTAGAGCTGTATCTTTTGAAAACATTTGTATAAAAAATATCTACTACTTGAATAATCAATCCAAACACCTAAATATTATTTAATAAAAATATTAAACAAAGACGAGAATATTAACAATTATGCCCTGATGTGTTGAACACTTCAATTGGTTTTTGCATTAATAAAATTTTTTAATTCCATTGTTGCAGCAGTAATGTTATCAGCTCCGAAAATTGACCACCCAACTACAAAAACATTGCAACCGGCATTCGAAACTGTTTTAATGTTTTCCGGATTAATTCCTCCATCAACTTCAATTAAATAGTTATAACCTTTTTCTTCTCTTATCCTGTATAGAAATTCAATCTTTTTTAATGTGCTTGGAATAAATTTTTGCGCACCGAATCCAGGGTTAACCGACATAATAAGAATCATATCAACAATTTCTAACACTTCTGTTAATGTAGTAACAGGTGTAGAAGGATTAATTGATACACCGGCTTTTGCTCCAAGTTCTTTTATTCTGTTGACGGTTCTGTTTAGATGGATAACTTCTTCCTGATGAACCGTGATATAATTACTCCCGGCATCTATAAATTCTTTTATTAACGAATCGGGATTCTTAATCATTAAATGTGTATCGATTGGGAGTTTCGTGATCTTTCGTACTGCTTCAATAACTAATGGTCCAAATGTAATATTAGGTACAAACTGACCGTCCATCACGTCGCAATGGATTAAATCGGCACCACCAAGTTCAACATTTCTAACCTGTAAAGCTAAATTTGAAAAATCTGCCGAAAGAATTGAAGGAGCTAAAAGTTTTTTGCTATTCATAATTATCTATTAGTTGTTAGTACAATATTAACACTATCACCAACTGCAACAAGAGTATTTTCTGCTGGTTGTTGATCAACCACTGTATTAGGTAGAAGCGATGATGAATGAATGTAAGTCTTTAATCCGATTCTTAAAGAAACACTCTTAAGAATATTCTCAACTTCGGATACTGATTTACCAAGAATATTTGGAACACGGACCATTCCAATTTTAGGACCAATACTTACTTTTATCCATACAGAAGTCCCTTTTGGAATTTCTTTCCCTTCAGGATATTGCTGCTCTACTATTAGGTTTGGTGGAAATTCGGATTCAACTTCTTCAATTTGTTCGAGGATTAAGCCAATTCTCTCAAGATTTATTTGTGCATCACGGACGGTTTTGTTTATTAGAAATGGCATCTTAACGGTCTGCACTCCCCCGCTAATAGTTAAATAAATCCTTCTATTTTCCTTCACATTAGTATTTGGTGATGGTTTTTGAAAGATAACATAGTCCTTGCCAAATCTTTCATCATAACGTGATGTTTGAATCACCGGATTCAGGTTCTTTTCACTAAGGATTTTTATTGCTTCATCTTTATGCTTACCTATAACATTAGGTACATTTACCTCATCTGCAGCGACATAAAATGGCATTACAAAATTATCAACGACAAGCAGTATGACGAGTAAAGAGACTAAGAATACAGCCAATATTATCGAATATTTACGCAATTTATTTTTCATAATGGAAATATATCAAACCCTAATCTATTCCACAAAGTATTTTGCCTAATGATTAATTTTTATTTAGTTTGTTATCAAAACAATTTTACATTTACTATGAAATCAATTATATGTCTTTTTGAAGATAGCGGGTTTTCCAATTTACTTCCATTGGTCTATTTAAGACCGGTATACGATCTTAATTGCGGCATCTTATCAATCCGGGAAAAAGTTGAACGAAACTTCCCTAAAGCAGAAACAATACTACATGCCAGGAATTACCTAAATAATGTATTAGATGAAAGAGATCCAAATAATAGAAAATTTGAGTCAATAAAAGGAGTAGTTACTTACATAAATGGCCGCTTAATAGCTGATATAAATATTGCAAATAAAATAACCAAATTAAATGTTGGTGAGGCACTTGTTAAAGAGAACTCCGTTGTTGCAGTAAAATTAAACTATGCTGATGCTCAGAAATATTTCGATAACGAACTTAATATAGCCGATTTCAACATTAGTGATTTTTCAATACAGGAATTGGCCGATGTAAGTTTGATTAAATATCCATGGGATTTGGTTAATCTTAACGGCAATGAAATTCGTAGTGATTTCCAACTTTTACAAAGGAAAACGAATATCAATATTAAACTTGATAAAAATGTTGTTGTGAAAAATAAAAAGTTGGTTTCTATAGATAAAGGAACTACGGTAAATCCATTTGTTATGATTGATGCAACCAATGGACCAGTTTATATTGGTAAAAATGTGGAGATTATGCCGCATGTAACAATTAAAGGTCCGGCTTATATTGGTGATAACTCATTAGTAAAATCTCACACTTCAATCTACCACGATACAAGTATAGGCAAGGTGTGCAAAGTTGGTGGAGAAATTGAAAACAGTATCATCCACTCATTCTCCAATAAACAGCACGAAGGATTTTTAGGCCATTCTTATTTAGGAAGTTGGGTTAATATCGGCGCAAGCACAAACAATAGCGACTTAAAAAATAATTATAGCGATGTTGATGTTTACATCAATGGCAAACTAGTCCATTCAGGATCAAAATTTGTCGGTTTAATAATGGGTGATCATTCTAAAACAGCAATCAATACAATGTTCAACACTGGTACAACCGTCGGCGTTTCCTGTAATATTTTTGGTGGCGGATTCCCTCCTAAATATATTCCTTCATTCTGCTGGGGTGGTTCAGATTGGTTAAGAACATATGATATTTCAAAGTGTATTGAAGTAGCAAAAATAGTTATGAAGCGGCGTAATATTGAATTAAGTGAAAATGAAGAGAGGTTATTGCACACTGTATTCGAAATGACTTCGATAGAAAGAAAAGATTAATCCATACCTACTAACATGTTTAACAATTATCTCTATTTATTACGAGGATTAAACGAACTAAAAGAAATTATTTTAGGAAAGGAAATAATTGATATCTATACACAAGAAAAAGATAATCTATTTCTAAAAATTCCTTTAAAGAGTAATCCGGATTATACTTTAATCCTTTCAACACATTCACAGTCCTCTTATTTTTCAATAAAACCTGATCACAAAAAAGCCAAAAAGAATACAAAAGAATTTTTTAAGGATTACCTTCCGGCTAAAATCATGGACATATTAATTGCGAAAGATGATCGAATAATTAAAATCGTTCTATCGCAAGGAGCAATTTTCTTCTTAATCAGAGGGGTTAAAAGCAATGTATATTTCTTCTATGATTCTAATGTAGATTCATTTAAGAAAACCAATAAGGATGTTGAAGAGTTGACAATCGCGGAAATTAAAGCAACTGAATTTGTTAATTCGCAAGAATCGTTTAAGCGAATTAAAAACGATGTGTTGAAGTATGATCGCGAATCTCTAATGAATAGTTACCGGTTTTGGGATAAGTCATTAATAAGAGAAATCCAGGTAAATGATTGGAATAGTAAATTAGTCAAGATTTTAGATGATGTTATGAATAATACTATCTGCATTAATATAATGGAAGATTCAGGTGTTAATTTCTTACCGGGTGTTTTAATAAATAGCCAGGAGGGTCAATCAATTTATTATTCATCTTACTTTGATGCCTTAAACAAATTTATTTCATTAAAACATGTTGTAAAACGGGATGTATCAGCCAAAAAGGAATTAGAAAAGTATTTAGGTAAGGAATTAGAAAGAATTTCTAATAAACTAAATGAAATTAAAGCTAAGATTGAAAAAGGTTCTAACGAAAAGGAATTATCTTATTTAGCCAATTTGTTATTGACAAATATTCATAATATCAGAAAAGGGATGGAATCAATAAAAATATATGATTCTGTTAAAGATTCGGAGATTACAATAACACTTGATAAAACACTTTCACCCAATAAAAATGTTGATAAGTATTTCGAGAAATCAAAGTCTGAAAAAATTAATTACCAAAAAGCAAAGATTCTTTTTAGTGATTTGCAATCGCAATACACTCGATTAGTTAACTTACATCAGAAATTAAATAATTCACTCAATTACGATGATATTATAACACTCAAAAAAGAGATAGGAATTAAATCGAAAATGGAGATTGAAAATAAAAGTGAAGAATCTAATTACCGACAATTTATAATTGAGAATAAGTATCATCTATATGTAGGGAAAAACAGTAAAAACAATGATGAACTTACAACAAGGTTTGCCAAACAAAACGATTTATGGTTTCATGCAAGAAGTGTTTCCGGTTCACATGTAGTCTTACGTATTGAGAACACCAAAGAACCAGTACCTAAAAATATTATTAAAAAGGCGGCTTCCGTTGCAGCTTATTACAGCAAGGCAAAAACTTCAAAGCTCGCATCAGTTAGTTACACATTTAAGAAATATGTTACCAAGAGAAAAGATCTTGAACCGGGTCAGGTAATACTGCTTCGTGAACAAGTTATATTGGTCCCGCCGGAGATTCCTGATGGATGTGTAGCAGTAGATTAATTATTTTCTTCCTTGCCATGTTTTCATACTTGTTGAAACACCGAATAGGACCATCATTTTTTGGAAAACATAATCAGGCAATATTCCCCTAAATATATTTACTAGCTTTAATGTAATTGGTCTTCTTATGATGGTTCTATTTTTTTTAATTGCCCCATAAACAATTGCCCTGGCAATTACCGAGTGGGATTTAACCAATGGTACTAATAAACTACCAAGAAAATTTAATTTTGCGCCGGAAAACATTCCTACAGCTATGTAGTATGGATGTACGGAACAGAATTTTACGCCATATTTTTTCTTATTCCAGGATTCAAATCTCAGAGATTCAGTCAAACCCTGAACAGCCCATTTTGTTGCAGCATAAACAGAAAGGTCAGCTACTCCTAAAAACGAAGACGCTGATGAAATATTTACGATATAACCGTAATCTCTTTCATACATCATCGGTAAAACTGCTCTGGTTGTGTAGATAATTGAATTCAAGTTTACTTGAATAGTTTTATCCCAATCTTCATCAGAATTTTCAATTAATCCCCCACCTTTCACATAACCCGCATTATTTATTAGAATATCGATCTTACCCATTTCTGCTAATGCAATATTTATAAGTTCATAAACCTTTTGTTTATTTGTAACATCACAAACATGAGTAAATACTTTTAATGAATTTCTTTCAAACTCAGGTTTGATTTTTTCCAATTCCTTTTCATTAATATCCCAAATTGTTACTACGCAACCTTCATTTGCAAGAAGCTTTGCAGTCTCCAATCCAATTCCCATTGCACCGCCAGTTACAATTGCAGTTTTTCCTTTCAAAAACATTTTGACCTCACTTAAATTAAAATTCCTTTTGAACCATTTTAATAAATTTGTACTTTAGATTTGTATTCTAATTCTTAAATTAATAAAGTGAATTTTATTTATCATTCTTTTTTTATGATACCAAAAGAAGAAATAGGAAAAGTACTGGTCATTAAGTTACGCGGTATTGGTGATGTAGTTCTTGCAACCATAGTACTTGATAATTTGAAACATAATTTTCCTAATGCTCAGATTGATTTTCTCTGCGATGCCCCATCTAAACCCGGATTGGAAGGGTTAAGTCAATTAAATAATGTACATATTCTGCCTAAACAATTTCTTAAACGCGCTAATTTGTACTGGAAGATTAGAAAACAAAACTATGATTTAGTATTGGACTTGTTCTCAAATCCCACTACAGCACAAATTACCTCAGTTAGTGGAGCAAGATATAAAGCTGGTTTTCCTTACCCCGGAAGAAAGTGGGCATATACTCTATATGGCCCATTGGAAAGGGATCGATATCATTCAGCAATATTGCATTTGGAATTTCTTAAAAAAATTGGTTTAGAAACTACTTCGGAAAATCTTTACTTCTACATAAGTAAAAATGATAATTTGTTTACAGATAATTGGTTAACACAAAAAGCTTTAGTAGATAAATCATTCTTTTGTATTGCACCATCAGGTGGTTGGCCATCTAAAAAATGTAATCCGGAAAAATTTGTTGAGATCGCAGAGGGTATTTATCAAAAATATAAATTACCAGCTTTAGTAATATGGGGACCAGATGATTATAAGGATGCATCAATAATTCATAATATGTTAGGAAATAAATCTTTCATTGCTCCCAATACTACCATAAGGCAAATGGCTGGATTCATTTCTAAATCTCTCTTCCTGATTGCCAATGACAGTGGTCCAATGCATATTTCAACTGCAGTAGGGACACCCGTTTTAAGTATCCATGGACCAACAAATCCATTACATCAAGGTCCGTTTGGTGCTAAACATGAATGGATTAATCTGAATGAATTAGATTGTATAATGTGTAATTTATTGGAATGCCCTAGGAACCAGGAATGCTTTAAGGACTTACCCATTAACAGAATAATGGAAAAAGTTGATAACCTTATTACTAAAAACAAATTACTAGTCAGAAATTGAAAAGAATAGAGATATTTTTTAGAAAATTATTACTCAAAGTTCTTATCTTACTCAAAAATGCAGAGAAACATCACCCGAAATTAGATGCTTCTGCAACATTGAATATTCTTTTTATAAGACTAAATAGAATTGGAGATGCCTTAGTTACTACTCCACTTTTATATGAGTTAAAAAAGCAATTAAATTGTAGAATAACTGTCCTTGCAAGTAAATACAACTACTTTATTTTTAACAATCCACTAATAACAGATAAAGTCATTGTTTTCAATAAAAAAGTAAGCTCGTTTATAAAATTTATTAACAGAAATAATTACGATGTGATTGTGGATTTGCATGATGATGTATCTACAACCGTGAGCTATTTGATTGCATTTGCTAACTGCAAAAATAAAATAGGTCTAATGAAAGGAACTGATAAATTATATTCTTATCTAGTAAATAAACTTGATCCTAAAAGATTTCATATTGTAGAACGTGTAATGGAATTTACTAAACCATTTAATATTACTTACAATCCATCAAAAATAAATATTATATATACTCCTAAACCGGAATCTATTACTGTTGTTGACAATTACATTGAAAAACATTTCCCTGTTAAAAATTACTTAATAGGAATTAATATAAGTGCCGGAAGCAATTCAAGATTTTGGGGAATAAGAAATTTTAAAGAAATTATTTCTATACTCAATAGCTATGGAATTAATATCGTTTTGTTATGTTTAGAAAGGGATTTAAAATATGCTTGGGATATTGCTGGACGAGAAATACCTATATTTTATAGAAATGATTTTGATGAATTTGCTGCTATGATAAATAGAATTAATCTTCTATTTACACCCGATACTTCAATTGTTCACATTGCTTCTGCTTTTAATGTTCCAGTATTCGGTTTGTATGTTAAGTTCAACACTGATCATATGGTCTGGTATCCTTATAAATCAGATTATGAAGTTATTATTACTCCAGAACCGACCTTAGAAAATATCAGTTCTGAAATTGTTAAAGAAAAATTTATTCCATTTTTTGAGAAATATTTTTATGAGTACAAATCCAAATCAACCTAAGGATCCAAGGGTTCTAAGCTGCAAAAACTTTAATGGTTACAAACCCTGTTATTCCGATTATAACTGTTGGAGAAATGGTTGCAAAAACTATATTCCCACAGGAACTAAAATTCTAATTATCAATCTTGATGCTATGGGTGACGTTTTAATGACTACTGCTCAGCTTCCAGCAATAAAACGGAAATATCCAGATTCAACTATATACTGGATTACTTTAAAAAATGCAGTTGAACTGTTATATAATAATCCCTACATCGATAGAGTGTTCCCATTTGATTTTGAAAGTGAGTTAATTCTAAGTCAAATGAGTTTTGATGTAATTATGAATGTTGACAAATCATCCCGATCAGGTGCTCTAACCATGAAATTAAATTCAAAAGAGAAATTAGGTTTTGGAATAAACGAAAACAATAAAATAATTCCACTTAACAATGGTGCTTTATATAATTATCTATTGGGAATGGACGATCACCTTAAGTTCAAGATAAACCAAAGAACTGGTCAGGACTATTTGGCGGAAACATTTAACTTAGAATTTAGAAATGATGAGTATGTCTTCAATTTTAACAATGATGAACTAAAATTTATTGAAGAATATAAAAAGAAAGTTGGAATATTACCCGGTGATAAAATTATTGGATTTAATACTGGCTGTTCTCTTTTATTTCCTAACAAAAAAATGACACTAGAGCAACATTCAATCCTAATTAAAAAATTTTTAGATCTCCATGATTATAAAATTATGTTGCTCGGTGGTCCTGAGGATTCAGAAAGGAATGAATTTCTTGCTAATCAATTCCCGGGGCAAATAATAAACACACCAACAAACGAAGGTGTACGAAAAGGTGCTTGTTACGAAAACATTCCTAACGTAGTAATAACCGGAGATTCTTTTGGAATGCACCTTGCAATTGCATTGAAAAAATATGTTATAGCTTGGTTTGGATTAAGTTGCTGGACTGAAATTGATCTTTACAATAGAGGTGTTAAGTTATTTCCTGAAGGATTGTTTTGCGCTCCTTGTTGGAAAAAAGTCTGTCCCTATAATTTAGAATGCATCCAGATGATTGATCTAGAAAGAATTGTAAAGGAAACAGTTGATTATTTTAATAGGAGCAACCATTGACAACTAAGAAATTTGATGTTCTAGCTCGTTATTATGAACTGAAAAGACCCTTATTGCTAGACGGTGCAATGGGTACTTATCTTCTTGAAAAGAATTTGAAACCCGATGCTAATCTCTGGCAATCGATACATAATATAAGCAATCCGAAAATTATTAAATCAATTTATGAAGATTATATTGACGCTGGAGCTGATATAATTACAACTAACACATTCAGAACTAATCCTTCTGCAGTCAAAAACTCCAAACTTGGAATAACTAATTACGATTTTGTTAAGCAGAGTGTAGAAATTGCAATTCAAGCAAGAAGAAACCTTAATTTGATTATTGCTGGGTCTAATGCACCGGCAGAAGATTGTTATCAAAAAAAAAGAACACTATCTCACCTCGACCTCGAATACAACCATAAAAAACATATTGAAATGTTATGGAATACCGGGGTTGATTTTATATTAAACGAAACATTTAGCCATTGGGACGAAATTGAAATAGTATGTAAGTTTTGTAACGATAATAATATTCCTTTTGTTATTTCACTTTATTTTGATGATAATTTAAAATTACTAAGTGGTGAACCTCTTATAGAAGCTGTTCATTTAGTTTCTGAATTCTCCCCTATCGCAATTGGATTTAATTGTATTAAAATAGAGACTTTCAAAAAATATATAAATGATTTCGATATTAATTTCAGGTTCGGATTCTATTTCAATTGCGGTTTAGGAAATAATAATGATAAAGTTATCACTTGCGGTATTGATCCGGTATCATATGTTAAATCTATCAAATCACTGGTTAACTATAACACACTTTTTATTGGCTCTTGTTGTGGCTCGTCTCCATCTCATACTTCAAAAATAAAAGAGTTTTTAGATGAAGTATATTGAAATCAAGGCACCTGCTAAAATTAATATTGGACTTCATATTCTTAATAAGCGTGATGATGGTTACCATAATATTCATACACTTTTTTATCCGATCTGTGATCTTTATGATCAATTAAAATTTACGCTAGCAGATGAATTCGAATTTACTTGTAATGATGCATCTATACCTAATGATGAAAACAATTTAGTTGTAAAAGCAAAGTTATTGCTAGAGAATCACATCAATAAGAAATTGAATGTTAAAATTGATCTAGAAAAGAATATCCCATCGCAAGCCGGATTAGGTGGTGGAAGTTCCGATGCCGCAGCAACTTTAATATCATTAAATGAAATGTTTAATCTAAATCTGAATTACGAAAAGTTAAATAGTATGGCACTTTCACTTGGTTCCGATGTACCATTTTTTATTAAAGCCAAACCTGCAATAGGGAAATCGCGCGGAGAAATCCTGGAGTATATTGATTTAGAGATAAACGAATATATTGTTATTGTTAAATCTGAAATAAATATTTCTACAAAAGAAGCTTTTAATAATATTCATCCATCTATGCATGAAATTAATTTTAATGAAATCTTTTCGCAAAATAAAATTGATTATAGAAAACTTAGAGAATATGCTACCAATGACTTTGAACAAATTGTTTTTATAAAATATCCTGAAATTGAAAAGATAAAAAATGAATTCTACAGAAATGGAGCTCTTTATGCCTCAATGTCTGGAAGCGGATCAACAGTGTTTGGAATATTTGGTAATGAAGAAGAGGCAAATAAATCAATAATTAACTTACCTAAAAATTACTTTTATTGGATAAGTACTCCTCATCATTAACTTCAAAAATATCATACTCACTTCGCTTGAAATTGTATGGTAAGAAGATCTCGAATGTAGTTCCAGGATACTGTTCATTACCAATGCGAGAGGGACTATTTACAGTTATTTTACCCCCGAACCTTTCAATTATTTCTTTTACAATGGCTAAACCCATACCTGTGCCGGAATGTTTAACCTTATCTACATTGTTTGCGCGGTAAAATTGTGTGAATATTTTAGGTAAAGATTCCTTTGGTATCCCAATTCCATTATCACTGAATTCGATGTAAAGCATCCCATCTTTATCATCAATAATTATTTCGATAACTCCATTTTGATCCACATACTTAATTGCATTAGAAATAAGGTTTGAAATGGCAAGTTCTAGTAAAACTAGATCAGATTTGATTTTCTTATTTTCTTGCCTTCTATCATTAAAGTCTAATGTTATTGATTTTGTTCTAATAAGTTCAAGTTGTTTATCTATTAATGACTCAAATATTTGATGAATATCCACATCCTCCGCTGTCTTTAAATCAAGAATTTTAAGTCGAGAAATTCTCAAAATATCATTAAGAAGATTAAGAGTTTCTTCTGTCCTTTGAATTGCCCGATGCAATTTGATCTCTACTTCTGAGGTAATGGGTCCAATATATTTTTTTATTATTAAATCCAGAATTGAATGTGTGGCGGTAACAGGAGTTTTAACTTCGTGAACAATTCCCATTATATATTTCTGCTTTTTAATCTCTGCTTCATTTAATTTCTCGATTGTAGAACGGAGTTGTTGTTCTCTACGATAAAGTTGGTGACTTATTTTATTCGCAATATAAACGCTTACAAAGAGCATCATGGTAAATATTATTATGAAAATGATATCGTAAGTAAGGGTATGCGGACGAATATTGATATATAATCCATTAATAAAGTATCTCTCAACAATTTCATAGCGTTGCATCATTGCTAATAATCCAAATATAAAACTAATAATTCCAGCTGTTATGTATACTAAATAACCAGGTAGAATTAAACTTCCGATAATCATGTGGAAAATAAAAAACAAATGGAGTGGTGATTCAATTAATCCTGTATAATAGACCACAAACATTAATGAAATTAAATCAAGTCCCATTTGTATGAGAGATAGATGAAGACAGTTGAATTTGTCTGGGATACAACCAACATACTTTCTGGTTTTGTGAATTATAATATTATAGATTAAGATGAAAAGTGAAATTATTACTAATGAATAGAATTGAATAGAAGTCAGTTGAAAATTGAGAAGGTACTGTCCCACAATAACAAACCCAAGGAGTGTTGGAGCAGCCAGATATCGAAGTTTAATAAACCAAAGATTTCTAGTCCTTATTGCTCGCCAGAACTCGCCGTAATGCTGAGCCCAATTGGGAATTAGAGGAATCATGATCATTCTCTTTTGAGTTATTTGATCAAAAACTTCCTGATAACAAAATATGAATAATATGATGTAAAGTAAATTAAAAGAGCCGAATTAAGTTCGGCTCTTAATTGATTTTATCTAAGCAATATATCTTCCACGTTTAACATAATGTGTATGTAGTAGATTGTGAGAAAGATGCGAACAAGGACCTTCAGTTAAAAATTCCTGATAAATCTTTACCACATGAGGATTTTCATGAGATTTTCTTAATTCCAATGATTCGTCCTCAGCATAAATAGCTTGTGCTCTAAGTTTTCTAATTTCTGGTGTAGTTGGAATTGGTTGACCACCACCTCCAATACATCCGCCCGGACAAGCCATAAATTCAATAAAATGGCATTCAGAGAATTTACCACCAGCTTTTATATCATCCATTATTTTCTTTGCATTAGCAGTGCCATGGGCAACGGCAATTTTAAGTGTAGCGCCTTTTAACCAATTCCAATCTGGAACTAATGATTGCAATAATTTAGGAACAGGTCCTACATTATTACCAATTGGAATTTCCATATATTTGATTCCTTCAAAACCACGTAATGGTATTATATTGGCATTTTCAAATATATCCTCAGTTTTTTTACCAAGAACGAATTCAACAACAGAACGGATAGCAGCTTCCATAACACCTCCGGTAGCACCAAAAATTAAACCTGCACCGGATGCTTCTCCAAAGGGTGAATCAAAATTGCTCTTTGGCATTTCTGGTAAATTAATTCCAGCTTCCTTAATCATTCTAGCTAATTCCCTGGTAGTAAGGCCATAATCAACATCTTTATAACCGCTATCATTCATTTCCGGTCTATTGCATTCAAATTTCTTAGCTGAGCAAGGCATAACAGCAACAGATACAATGTTTGCAGGATCAATTCTGGCCTTTTCTGCATAGAATGTTTTGATTAATGCACCAAACATTTGTTGAGGTGATTTTGCTGAACTTAAATTATCCAGATATTCAGGATAGTAATGTTCAATAAATTTAACCCAACCCGGTGAACAAGAGGTAAATTGAGGTAAAGCTACTTGTTCTTTCTTAACTAGTGCTTTGTATAATCTCAAAATTAACTCCGTTCCTTCTTCAATAATTGTGAGATCTGCTGTAAAGTTAGTATCAAACACTTTATCAAATCCGATTCTTCTTAAAGCAGTATTCAATTCTCTTGTCATTGAATGACCGGCACCTAATCCAAACTCTTCGCCAATAGCAGCACGAGGAGACGGAGCAGTTTGAATTACAACATGCTTTGTCGGGTCGTCTATTGCTGCCCAAATTTCATCTGATGGATCATTTGCTCGCAAAGCTGCGGTAGGACATCTATTAATACACTGTCCACAATTTATGCATATTACATCAGCCAATGGTTTTTCTAAAAATGTTCCTATATGTGTCTTATCGCCTCTATCAATTGCTTCTAAAACCCCCACTTCTTGTAGATCAATACAAGTTCTTACACAACGTTTACATAAAACACATTTATTCATATCACGTATAACTGAGTAAGAAGAATTGTCCACTTCGAAGGTTGGTTTGGTAACATGGCCAAATGTATATTGATCAATGCCATATTCCTTTGCCAGTAATTGTAATTCACATTTACCATTTCTAAAACAGGAATAACATTCTCCGTAATGTTCGCTTAATAGTAGTTCTAATACGTGTTTACGGGCTTTACGAACCATTGGTGTAGATGTTTTAATTTTGATAGGAGATGTAATAGGATATGCACAAGAAGCTTGCAATGTTCTCATTCCTTCAACTTCCACAACACAAATTCTACAGACACCAGCCACACATAAATCTTCGTGATGACATAACGTTGGAATTGTAATTCCAGCAATTTTACATGCCTCTAGTATTGTAGTTCCTAATGGAACGGAGATTTTTTTTTCGTTTATTTCAATAGAAACCATTCCGCCAATTGCAGATGTATCTTTTGGCTTCTCAATTGTCAAAGGCACCTGACTAACGGGTGCTCTTAAATCGCCCTTACTTTCCATTACCGCCTCCGTTTCCGTTGAATATTTCTTCTTTGAAATTTTCTAATATTGAAATAAATGAATTCGGGCTAGACTGTCCCAATCCACACTTTGAAGCAACTTGCATTGTTTTGCCTAACTCTTTTAACTGATTGATATAACTAAACTTATATTCACCTTTTTCAATCATCTCTACACCTTCTAATAATTTAACATTGCCTATTCTACAAGGTGTACATTGACCACAAGATTCTTCAACAAAAAATTCCATGAAGTTCTTTAAAATGTGAAGCATGTTTCTGCTTTCATTAAAAATCATAATTGAACCACCAGTCGCTACATCTTCATAAGCCAATGATCGTTCAAATTGAGATTTAGGTATACAAACACCTGAAGCACCACCAACTTGAACTGCTTTAGTATTTTTTGCTCCAACAAGTTTAAGGAGTTCTGATATTTTTGTTCCCCACGGTAATTCATAAACACCGGGTCTATCGCAGTCACCTGAAACAGAAAAGAGTTTTGAACCGGTCGATTTGTCTGTTCCATGTTTGCGGTACCATTCACCACCTTTCGTAACAATGTGTGGAATTGAAGCTAAAGTTTCAACATTGTTTACAACTGTAGGCATACCCATATAACCGGTATTAACCGGGTATGGTGGACGGTTCCGAGCTTCTCCCCTATTTCCTTCAAGGGATTCTATCAAAGCTGTTTCTTCTCCGCATACATATGCACCTGAACCTAAACGGATGGAAATATCAAAATCAAAATTTGATTTCCCTAAAATATTTTTACCAAGTAGATTATCATTACGCATGACTTCGAGATAATCTTCAAGGGATTTTAACATATACTCGTATTCACCTCTAAGGTAAACAATTCCTTTTGTAGCTCCAATAGTATAACCAGCAATTACCATTCCTTCAAAAACTAATTCGGGATATTCAAGAAGAAGAACTCGATCTTTGAATGTACCTGGCTCACCTTCATCTGCATTACAGATTACATATTTCTGCTCTGCTAAAGCTGCCGCAACAATTGTCCACTTTGTAGCCGTAGGAAAACCTGCACCACCTCTACCTTTTAATTTTGAATCGCGTAATTCAAATAGAATATCTTCACGAGAAAGAGAAAGTGCTTTTTTAACTCCTTCACCTGTATTATACTTTGAAAAAATAACTGGTCCTTTTCTTTTTTTATTTTCCATAACCATCCTCACTTCAACTCATTTAAGATTTTTACGGCTTTTTCTGCAGTTAGTTTACTATATACTCTTTCATTAATAATCATTGCCGGACCCTGATCGCACATTCCAACACAATTTGCATATTCTAAAGTAAATTTATTATCACGAGTGGTTTCGCCAAATTTAATTCCTAACTCACGTTCAATTGCTTTTGCAACTGCTGCTTTGCCTTGCATATCGCATGATATTGTCTGACATAATCGTACTATATATTTCCCTTTTGGTGTAGTATTAAGGAAGGAATAGAATGATATTACACTAAATACTTCTACAGGATGAATATCTAACAGACGTGCAACTTCCTGTTGTGCAAAATCAGGGATGTGTTTATGCTTTCTCTGAATGTCCTGAAGAATTGGAATTAATGAGGAACGATTTTTACCGTATTTGGCAACAAGCAATTCAATTTCTTCAGTCATTGCATTTTTTTCTAATACCAGCATATTAATTCACCTCCTTAATATTCAGCAGAGCATCAACTTTGTTTATTAATTCTTCAGGTGAAATAGGTTTTTCTACAAAATCATCAACTGGAACCATTTCAGACTTACCAAAATCGAGTCCAATAGCTTTAGAAACTGAAGTGTACATTAAAATTGGAGTAGTAATTCCTTCCTTGCGAAATTTTTGAGCCAGATAAAATCCATCATCCGGTTCATCCATCATTACATCAAGAATTATTAAATCAGGTTTTTTGTACTTAACGATGCTGTATCCATCGTTAGGATTATTTGCTGTAATAACATCGTGTCCTTTGGCTTTCAAAACAAGACTACTGGCATCAATAATATCTGGATCATCATCAATAATTGCGATGAGTGACATATTATTCTCCTGTTTAGTTTGGATTTATGGGTAATTTAATGGTGAAAGTCGTTCCCACACCATATTCTGAATCAACTTCAATTATTCCGTAATATGAATCTACAATTCGCTTTACGATACTCAATCCTAATCCAGTACCACTTATACCTCTAGTATTTTCATTCTTTGCTCTATAGAATTCCGAAAATAATTTCTGTCTCTCTGAATCCTTCATACCAATTCCGGTGTCTTTAATTTTTAGAATAACATAATTTTGAGAAGAATTTAAATCGATAAATATTTTTCCGTTAGGTTTATTATACTTTATTGCATTACTCAATACATTGGAAACTACCCTAGTTATTTCATTAAAATCAGCTTTAATTAATGGAATTATCTCTATTTCATTTTTTTCTATAGTTAATTCTTTTTTTGCAATTTCAAGTTCGAGCATCTGAAGTGTGGAATTAATTATGTCACAGAGATTTACATCAATAATTTCTTTTTGTTTTGTCTTTAATTCTAATCGGGAAATATCTAGCAAGTCATTAACAAGATCGGTTAATGACTTTAATCTTTGAGATGATCTTTGCAAATAATCTTTTTTCTTTTCTTCAGAAAGGTTTAGTGAATCATCTTTTATAATGTTTAAGAATCCCTGAACGGCTGCAATTGGGGTTTTCAATTCGTGAGCAACCATAGAAACAAATTGGTTTTTGATAATTTCAATTCGTTTATATTCAGTAATATTGCTCAAAATAATTACAACTCCTGCTAAACTACCATCAGGATTTGGAATAGGAGTGCAAGCTGCTTCAAGAAATATTTCATTTTGTCTGTTGAGCGATAATTCCGTCGAAAAACTTTTAAGCATAATCTTATCAGAATGAAATATTTTATTTACAATTTCATTAATCTGTTCAGGTAGAATAGATAATGCATTTTCTCCAATATTAAGCGAGCTTAATCCAAGTAATTTTATAGCTGAGTAATTATAATATGCAAGAGCACCATTTGTATTAATTACTATTACACCTTCATTGATAGATTTAATAATTGCATTAAGTCGGGATTTCTCATTAGCAAGTTCTAAAAGATTTTTTTCGCGTTCCTGTTCAAGCCGTTGTGCGTCAAGAATTAGTTTGCGCTGCTTAATACCAAGTTCTATTTGATATGTTAGTTCTTCCGGTGAAAAAGGTTTAGGAATATATCCAAATGCACCAATACGTGTTGCTTGAATAGCAGTGTCATAACTTGCAAAAGCTGTTGCTATAAAACAAACTGTATTAGGATGACTTTGTTTTATCGCTTGTAAAACTTCCATTCCGTCAATGTCTGGCATTTTTAGATCGATTACTGCAACATCAAAATCGTTTGTTGTTCCGTATTGTAAACCTTCAGAACCGTTCTGAGCGACTGCTACAATATAACCTTCTTCTTCCAAGAGTCTTTTTGTCCCTAATCTAAGACCTTTTTCATCATCAACAATTAATATATTCCCTTTGCAATCGTTCATTTTATAACTGGATCAAATTTATTATTGATAGTTAAAGTTTTCTAATTTTGCCAGAAGATCTTCTATAACAACAGGTTTATTAATAACACCATCGCATTTAATCCACTCTTTTTCTTCTTTACTTGAAGTACTGAATTTAAATCCGGTTTCGTAAGTTGCAGATGTTAACATGAATACTGGTATTTTATTACCATGTTCTGTCTTTTTAATTTTATAACAGAGGATGAATCCGGAGTCCATTTGTTCCATTATTAAATCTATAATAGCAGCATCTGGAAGTTCTTTCTGAAATAATTTGTATCCGTCTTCACTATTTTCTGCTGTGATAACTTGAAAACCTCTTGATTCTAATAATGTTTTGTTTTGTTCAAGTAGATCAATATCATCATCAACCAATAATATTTTTTTAATTTTGTCCGTAATCATTGTTTCTCCATCAATTCATAATTGGATTTATAATATTTGAGTGTGTGGGAAGAGTAACAGTAAATGTAGTTCCTTTATCTATAGTGCTATTAACCTTAATTTCTCCTTTATGCATTTTTACAATTCCATAAGTAATAGCTAAACCCAAACCCGTTCCTTTTCCCATTTTTTTAGTTGTAAAAAAAGGTGTAAATACTTTATTCAAATTATCCGGTGGGATTCCGCAACCGGTATCCGATATTTCAATAACAATACCATTTTCTTTAGGCATCAAATCAATACTAATTTTCTTTGTACTACTGTTCTCAAGTGCTTCGCATCCATTTGTAAGTATGTTTATAAAAACTTGTTTTAACTGATCGGCATCCGCTTCTATTTCGATAGAATCAATCTGATTGTTGATAGTAAATTCAATTTCATGAAAATCCGGATTAACCATCAAAAGTTTTATTACGCTATTAATTAACTCATTAACATTTACATTGGAAATTCGCAATTTACCCTGACGAGCAAAATTAAGTAGGTTAGCAACAATATTTTTACATCTATTAGCTTCTTCAATTATTAAACTTAAGTCCTCTTTCGATTGCGGATCTTCACTGCATCTATCTATTTTACGCTTTAACATGTTGGCGTAGAGCATTATAGAACCAAGTGGATTATTAATTTCGTGTGCAACCCCGGCAGCAAGTTGACCAATTGATGCAAGTTTTTCTGCACTGTGGAGTTGATCCTGTGTCTCTTTTAATTCCTTGTATGCAGATTCCAATTTGTCTATAAGAAATGGTAAGCACATATCATCTTCGGCAAGATTCTTAGCAATAGCTACTGCATATTCTCTGCATGTCGGGTAGCCGCACGAACCGCAGTTTAATTCATCGGACTTCGATAATTTATTTGTTCTTGCAAGAATTTTTTTAATCTCTTCTTCGGTCGGCATGGGTCTTCTTTGGTTCTTATCATGAAAAGACCTATTAAGATTTAGATCCCGGTTGTTATATAGAGTACTTTTCCATTCATGCTTATCAAATGAGTTAATATTCTTCTCTATAAATCCAATTACCTTTTCTCTCTTTGAATAAAAATTCAAGTCAGAATCAATTGCCGGTCCACTAATGCAACCTTCGCAAAAAAGTACATCTATAAACTTCGATTTTATTTTTTTATCGGCAATTTCTTGAATTATTTCTTCAACTCTCTCTTTCCCTTCTACAACAATTATTTCCTTTTCTAAAATATCTCCTGAAATATTAGCAGTTTTTAGTAACCCACCTGTTAAAGGAAATGATTTGCCCAAATATGCATGAGGAGGATCAAGTTCTACTTCTTCTAACTTTTCAAAGTTGATATTCTTCACATCAAAAATCTCTTTCAACTCAGTAAATGTTAACACTGCATCCACAGCATCATTTACTTCGCTATCCTGATATTCACTTTTTTTAGCCACACATGGACCAATAAAAACAACCTTTGTATCATCTCCATAATTCTTTTTAATATATCTTCCCATTGCAATCATAGGAGAAACAACTTTTGCAAGGTTGGGAATAATATCATTGAAATATTTTTCAATCCAGTTAAAAACCGCCGGGCATGCAGTACTAATTACAGTCTCTTCAATTCCACTTTCTGCAAGCTCTGAGTAATATTTACTAATTAAATCAGCACCAAAGGCTGTTTCAACTACTTTTGAAAAACCAAGTTCTTTAAGAGCCGATGGAATCTTTGAATAATTATCTGGGAATGATGCCGGAAAAGATGGAGCAATCATTGCAACAGCGTTACTTTCGGGAAGAATGTTATATAATACTTTATCGATATCACTTAATATTTGTTTTGCACTTTGTGAACATACTTTTACGCAGTGTCCGCAGCTTATACATCTTTCTTCAATAACTACAGCTTGCCCATTAATAACCCTAATAGCTTTAGCCGGACATTCTCTTATGCATGAATAACATCTTTTGCATCTTTGAGTAATTGTAGTTACGATTCCTTGTGACATATAAACACTTAAGTTAAGCTTCTTCTAAAATCTTTTTACGATTGATATAAGTAGTGTGTAATAATTCATGTGCTAAATGACCATTTGGTTCACCAAGAAATTCTTTATAAAGTTTTTTAACTGATTCGTTTTCGTGAGATCTTCTCAATTTCATCGATTCATCAATTTCATATAATGACTGCACTCTCTTTTTAATCTTTTCTGTTTTTTGATGTATCGGTTGACCACCGCCATTAATACATCCACCCGGACACGCCATTACTTCAATAAAATGATATTTCGATGTTCCTTTTTCAATTTCATCGAGAATCGGTTTTACATTTCCTATTCCGTTTACAACTGCAATATTTAATTCTGTGCCATTGATGGTTAATGTAGAACTTTTAACTCCGGAATTACCACGAATATCCATGAATTCCAGTTTATCTAATTCCTTTCCGGTAAGCATGTTATATGCACTTCGCAATGCTGCTTCCATAACACCCCCGCTTGTACCAAATATTGCAGCTGCACCTGTTGATTCACCAAGCGGATTATCAAAATCGTTTTCCGGAAGTTCATTAAAATCGATACCGGCCATTTTAAATAAGCGAACAAGTTCTCTTGTTGTTAAAACTGCATCAACATCGGGCATGTGTTCTTCTGAAAGTTCCGGTCTGTTCGATTCATATTTTTTTACTGTACATGGCATAATAGAAACAACATAAATATCCTCGGGTTTAAGTCCCATCTTTTTAGCATAATATGTTTTAAGAATTGCTCCTTCCATTTCATGAGGTGACTTACAAGTTGAAACGTAATCAAGTAATTCGGGTCTATTCTGTTCGATATATTTAACCCAACCCGGACAGCAGCTTGTAAACATTGGTAAATTACCACCATTCGATATTCTTGATATCAACTCCGTTGCTTCTTCAATAATTGTTAAGTCTGCTGCAAAATTTGTATCAAACACTTTGTTAAATCCAAGTCTCTTTAATCCGGATATTATTTGTCCGGTAACATTTGTTCCAAGTGGTAAATTATATTCTTCACCCAAAGTTGCTCTTACAGCCGGCGCAATCTGTGCAATTGTAAATTTAGATTTATCAGCAATTGATGTCATTACTTCTTTGGAATGACTTTTTTCTCTTAAGGCTGCAGTAGGACATACCAGAATGCACTGACCACATAATATGCAATCGCTTACATTTAATCCTTTATTGTATGGTGTTGTAACGTTGCTTGAAAAACCTCTATTTGTAAAGTCGATTGCACCAATCTTTTGTATTTCTGCACAAGTTCTTGCACATCTTCCGCATAGAATACATTTTGCGGGGTCACGTTCCATTGAAGCGCTCGAAATATCAATTGCATGATCTTTCTTAACACCTACATATCGGTGTTCCCTTACACTATATTTCTCTGATAAATCCTGTAATTCGCAATTCTTATTCCTTACACATATCAAACAATCTTGCGGATGATTTTCAATCAATAATTCAATAATTGTTTTTCGTGCAATTCTAACTCTTGGCGAATTTGTTTGAACTCTCATTCCTTCTATAACTGGATAGGCACAACTTGGTATTAGACCTCTCATTCCATCAACCTCAACAACACATATTCTACATGCACCTGTTGGGAATAAGTCTTTCATATAACACAAAGTTGGAATGTGAATACCCACAGATTTAGCTGCATCAAGAATTGTCATTCCTTCTTCAGCTTTAACTTTTATATCATTTATTGTTAGTTCTACCATGATTAACCTCTTTTCAATTAACGCTTATGGCTTTGAATTTACACGATTCAAAGCACATTCCACATTTTGTACATTTAACCTCGATAATATGGTGAGCTTGCTTTTTCTCTCCTACAATAGCTTCAACAGGGCATTTTCTTAAACATACTCCACAACCGTTACATATTTCGGGATCGATTTGATATGTTAGCAAATCTTTGCAGACTTTCGACTCACATTTTCTTAAGAAGAGATGTTCTTCATATTCTTCTTTGAAATATGTTAGACCGGATAGGATAGGATTTGGTGCACTTTGTCCCAATCCACATAACGATGTATCCTTAATAACATCTGCTAATCTTTGTAAATGGATTATTCCCTTAAATCTTTGCAATTGATCTGAGCTATTACCATTTGTTTTATAACTGACGGGAATCCGCTCAATAATTTCGAGCATTCTTTTGGTTCCTTCACGGCATGGAACGCACTTTCCGCACGATTCATTCTGTATAAATGTCAAAAAATATTTGGCAACATCAACCATACATGTATCTTCGTCCATTACTACAAATCCGCCTGAACCCATCATTGCACCAACTCTCTTTAGAGATTCATAGTCAACTTCAGTATCCATCACAGAATCGGGTAAGCAACCTCCAGATGGACCGCCAATCTGCACAGCTTTAAATTTTTTATTATCAGGAATTCCACCACCAATATCGAAAACAACCTCTCTTAAACTAATGCCCATTGGTATTTCAACTAATCCGCTGTTTGTAATTTTACCGCTTAATGCAAATACTTTTGTTCCCTTACTATTTTTTGTACCTAAAGAAGAAAACCAATTTGCACCTTTATTTATAATTGAAGAAACATTAGCAAAAGTTTCTACGTTATTAATTACAGTTGGTTTACCAAACAATCCGGCATCAGTTGGATATGGAGGTCTTGGACGTGGCATTCCACGTTTACCTTCAATAGAAGCTATCAAAGCAGTTTCTTCACCACAAACAAATGCACCGGCACCTTTTTTAATTTTCAGATCGAAATCAAAATCGCTATTGAGTATATTCTTGCCGAGTAAACCATATTCTCTGCATTTGGTCAATGTGTTTTCTAACCTTTCAATTGCAAGCGGGTATTCGGCTCTGCAATAGATGTAACCGTAAGAAGCTCCAATTGCATAACCGCCAATAATCATACCTTCAACAACTTTATATGGATCACTTTCCAGAACAGAACGATCCATAAATGCACCAGGATCACCTTCGTCGGCATTACAAATGATGTACTTAGTATCAGAATCTTTTTTATGTGCCATTTCCCATTTTAGACCGGTTAAGAAACCACCACCACCTCTACCGCGCAATCCACTTTCTTTAATTTCATTTACAACTTTTTCGGGTGATAAAATTCTAAGAACTTTATCTAAAGCTTTGAAGCCGCCATTTGAAATGTATTCATCAATAGACAAAGGATTGATGACGCCACAATTTTCGAGAACTACTTTCAATTGTCTTTTGAAAAAAGGATGTTCATTGATTGAAGGAATTGTCTCATCACTTTTGCCATAAGTACCCAGCAATCTTTTCTTATAGACTGATTTTTCTACGAGTGTAGTTTTTACAAATTCGGGAACATCTTTAGGTTGTAATTCGCAATAAGAAATTCGATCCTTTCCGGGAAGTTTAATATCAACGATCGGTTCTTTTGTACAATAACCGATGCAACCGGTAGGAATTATTTTTGCGGCAATATTATTCTTCTGCAATTCCTCTTCAATAGCCTTTTTAACTTTATCAGCTCCGGATGCCAAACCACAAGTTCCCATTCCTATAAAAATAATTGGTACTCTATTATTGAGGAACTTTAAAGTCTGGTTAATTTCTTCGAATTTATTTTTACAATTTTCATCTTTATGGCATAAAGGTCCATTTGTACAGCAAGCAATAAATTGCTCACAAGGAGTTTCTTTAGAATGCCAGCATTGATCGCAGCATTTTTCAATAAAGTTATTCATTCTGTACTCACTTCCATTTCTTCTTTAACTGTTTCTGCTTTTCTGTATTTACTAATTATTTTTGGGATTTCTTTTATGGAAATACGACCATAATACTCGTCGTTAATGTTTATTACCGGCGCCAAACTGCATGCACCAATACATGCAACCGTTTCAAGTGTAAAAAGTTTATCACGAGTAGTTTGACCGGCACATATTCCAAGTTCATTTTCCAGGGCAATTAGAATATTGGCTGAATTTTTAACATGACAAGCAGTTCCTCTGCACACTCTAATGATGTTTTTGCCAAGTGGTGTTAGTCTAAACTGATTGTAGAAAGTGGCAACGCCGTAAACACTGCTCATAGGAACGCATAAATGTTCGGAAATCTCTTTTAATGCTTTCTCAGGTAAATATCCGTACTCTTCCTGAACGTCCTGAAGAATCGGAATGAGATTACTTCTTTCATATTTTGGATACTTCTCAATAATTTGACTGTACATCTTTTTCTCAGATTATTTTTTGAAATGCTTTATTTCACATTGTATGCCAGTTTTTAAGTAAAAATTAGTTTCGAATTTAAGCGCGATAGCGATATCTTAATTAAAGAACTGAAAAAAGATTCCTAAGTATGAGAATAGATTTCTATGTTTTTTGAAGAAAAATAAAGATTAATGCTCTTATATTTTGCTAATAAGTCATATTAATTTATTAAGTTACCACCCAAAATTTCGTGATATGGAAAAGTTCGAATTATCAAATATTAGCCAAAAGAAATGGGCAGCATGGGTGTCTCTTCTGGTTGGACTTTCAATGTTCATTTCAAAGGTTACAGCATATTTCATAACAGGTTCTACTGCAATATTCTCCGATGCAGCTGAATCTGTTGTTCATGTTGCCGCAACTTCAATGGCTTTATTCAGTATATATCTCAGTTCTAAGCCAGCAGATGAGTCCCATCTGTATGGACATGGTAACATAGAATACTTTTCTGCCGGACTAGAAGGTTTCTTAATTATTTTAGCAGCCTTTACCATTATTTACACATCTGCTATTGATTTGATTGAAGGAGTTTCAACTCAACAATTAGGCGTTGGTACAACAATTATTGCTATTGCTGGAATTGTAAATTTAATATTAGGTTTTTACTTAATTAAGAAAGGAAAACAAACTAATTCTTTAACACTTGTTGCTGATGGTAAACATGTATTAACCGATTCCTATACAAGCTTGGGTGTTGTTGTAGGATTAATCCTGGTTTTATTAACAGGTTATTTAATTCTTGATCCTCTGATTGCAATCTTGGTAGCTTTAAATATTTTATTCACGGGTTATAAACTAATTCGAGAATCTATTGGTGGATTAATGAACGAAACAGATTTAGCAATTCTTGAATCAATTGCCGGTCTATTCTCTAAAATAAAAAAAGAATATTGGATTGATGTCCATCATTTAAAATTTAGAAAGTCGGGAGAAATTTTATATGCTGACTTTCACCTGATATTACCCTATTACTTCAGTATAGAACAATCCCACCATGAAGAGACTTACATAAGAGACTCATTAAGAAATTTGTATCCTAATGCTGGAATAAGGGCCCACATGGATTATTGTAAACCTGATTGTTGTAAATATTGTAATTATAGTTCTTGCGAAGTTAGAAAGGAAGAAAAGAAAATTGATTTTAATTGGGATACAAAAAAACTAATTGGTGATCCAATATATCTTTAGTTATAGATTATTCTGCAATTCTGAATCTTTTTTTAGTACAGCTTCTTCCATATTTTTTTTATAGTCACTAAGTTTTTCTGAAAGCTCTTTATCTGATGTAGCTAAAATTTGTAAAGCAAGTAAAGCAGCATTTTTAGACCCATCAATTGCAACTGTTGCAACAGGAACACCGGGAGGCATTTGAACAATTGATAAGAGCGAATCCAATCCATTTAAAGCACCGCTCTTTAATGGAACTCCTATAACCGGTAATGAAGTAAATGAAGCAATAACACCAGGTAAATGTGCAGCAAGACCGGCACCGGCAATAAATATTTTTGTTCCCCTTTTTTCAGAGTCCTCAATAAATTCCTTCAGTTTTGAAGGGACACGATGAGCAGATAAAATTCTAATTTCGTATTGAACTCCAAATTCCTTTAATACTTCAACAGCTTTATTCATTACAGGTAAGTCTGATTCACTACCCATAATAATTGCAATTAATGAATTGTTACTGCTCATAATTTTCTTTACCGTTTAATTTGATGGGTTAAGATAATAAAAAAGCAGAGTTGGAAAAACTCTGCTTAAGTGATCTGAGGTAATTCTATTTTCTTGTAATAGATCCCACACCTGAAACGTTTGTTTTAGTATTTTGAGGGTCACCATAATAATCAATAGATCCAACGCCAGAGACAGAGGCATCTAAAAATTCTTTAGCATGAACAACAGCACTTGCCGCACCGCTTACTGAAATATATACTTTATTAGCAATTAAAGATCTTGCATTAATACTGCCAGCACCTGATAAATCACCATAAAACTTATCAGTTTTACCTTCTAATTCAATACTTCCTGCTCCGGAAAGATCAACTTCAAACTTATCCGTATCAATTCCAACAACTTCTATATCATTGGCACCGGAACAATCTATGGAAGTTAAATCCTTAGTGGTAATTTCTATTAGTAATTCTTTACGTGGGGAAAGATTTTTTTTATTATCAATAACAAGAGTATTACCTTTAATTTTAGTTCTTATTAAGGGCAATAAGTTCTCTTCTGCTTTAATTATAATGGAAGGAGATTCTCCAACTTTAATTTTAATTGAGTAGGCTCCTGAAGCATCAATTTTTGTAAATTCACTTATGTTTCTATTTTCAGTTTTAACGCGCCCGTTCCCTCTTACTCCCCAAAAAGTGCAGCTTGTAATTGCAACCGATGCAATCAGAAACATCATCAAAACTCGAGGTTTCATATTTATTCTCCAACTTTTTGTTCTTTTAGACGGCAATTCAGATAAAAATGTTACATAAAGATAAAATAAAATTTACCTCATTTTCTAAGATGTGTAAGATAATTATAGAAATTTTTAATTTATTTATTAGATTACATATCAAATTATAATTTCTGATATGACAAGTGAAGAGTTAAATAATCTTCAGGCGGAAGCTTACGATCATTTATGGCATGGGCGGTATCGTCTTGCTTTAAGTGCTGCAATCAAACTTTGTGAATTACGCCCAAATGATAGCGAAGCAGTAATTTGCGCGGCATGGGCATATCTGGAAAATGGTAATCCATTAAAAGCAATGGAATATGCCAATCTTGCCGTTGAACTTAAGGGTGATTCTTCCAGAACCAGATTTTTCAGAGCATATTTGCTTACAAGAATGAGTATTTACGAAGGCGCTATTGCCGATATTGAAAAAAATATTGATCAGGAGAAAGAACTACTCAGCTGGACACTTTTAACGAAAGCACGTGCTTATGCTGGAATTAAAAAATTTGACGAAGCTCTAAAAACATTCGATAGTGCTGCTTTACTTACCACTTCCAATATCGAAAAATTAAATGAACAGAAAGAATGGTTTATAAAAGCAAAAAAAATTGAAAATTATGAAGTAACTAGTAAAAATATTGATCAGTTACTGACAGATGGTAAAGAAGCAATAAAAGCAAAAGAATATTGGTTTGCACTTTTTATAGCTCAAAAAATATTATCACAGGATAGCATTAAAGATTCAAGGTATGAAGCTGCTCTACTTGAAATAGAAGCAATGTATTTCCTATTTCAGTATCGTCCGGCATATCAGAAGGCACTTAATCTCAGAAATAAATTAAAAAGTAATGAAAAATTTAATCTGATCTTCAATTCTTTACAAAAATTTGTATCAGCCGAAGAAGAAGAAATAATAGAAAAATTACCTCTTAGAAAGACGCAAACAGATCTTAATTATTCATTCACAGATGAAGTAATTACTACGCCATCTGAAATTGAATTTAAATCCGAACCAGTTTTTTTTCCCAATGATTATGCCGAATTATTTTCGATAAAGATATTTGATGCATTAAAAGATTCTAAGACGAGTGTAAGAGATTTTTATCAGCATGTTAAGAAGAATATGCCGGCGATTGGCGTTGAAGTTATTTTTAATAATCCCTTTCTCGGAAAAGAAAACAAGACTTATAACTGTTATACTGTATGGTATCTGAATGATTATGAAATAAATCGCAATGATTTCCGATTAAACATTCCCAAAGAATGGGACTCGGTTATTTTTTCACAATCAATCAATTCCGAAAATTCAAATAGATGGGAAATTGGCCAGGCAAAAGTTGAAATCTATATAAATAATTTTAAGATTGGTGAAAGAACTTTTGGTATTTGCAAATCAAGTACTCCAGAACAAGATACTCCTACTCCCCCAACACCTGTTGCTTCCAAGAAAGAAGAAAAGTCTGAGTCGAAAAAAATAATCCAACCTATTCAATCAACATCAATTGAGCAACTACTTTCTGAATTAGATTCTTTTATTGGCCTAACTAATATCAAACAAACAGTTAGAGATTTTATTTCCTATTTACAGTTTATTAATGAACGAAAGAAACATGGGCTTAAAACCGATGAGAGAATTGCAATCAATGCAATTTTTCTTGGTAATCCTGGCACAGGAAAAACAACAGTAGCAAGATTACTGGGCAATATCCTAAAATCTATTGGTATTCTTCCATCTGGTCATGTAGTAGAAGTTGACCGTTCCGCTTTAGTTGGTCAATATATTGGAGAAACTGCTCAGAAAACCGAGAAGATTATTAACGACGCAATTGGTGGAGTTTTATTTATTGATGAAGCTTATACTCTAATAAAAAAAGGTGGATCGGGACAGGATTTTGGTCAGGAAGCGATTGATATCTTACTGAAACGAATGGAAGATAAAAAAGGTGAATTTGTAGTTGTTGCTGCCGGTTACACCGAAGAGATGAATTCATTTTTGAATGCTAATCCTGGGTTAAAATCAAGGTTCACTCATACATTCACGTTCGAAGATTATACTCCGGATGAGTTGATGGAAATTTTCAAATTGTACTTAAAGAAGGATGACTATTCTGTTGAAAAGTCTGCTGAAGAACTTCTTAAAAAAGAATTTGTAAAGTTGTATAGAGGTAGAGATAAATCTTTTGGTAATGCACGACTTGTAAAAAATATTTTTGACGGTTGTAAACTTAATCTTGGAAAACGAGTAGTATTACTTCCTCAAACTGAGCGAACCAAAGATACTTTAAATAAAATTAATGAAGAGGATATAAAACAAATCCTCCAGAAAACATCAGATAAAAAGTTTATTCTGACTATTAATGAAGAAACTCTTGCAGAGGCATTAAGGGATTTAGATAATCTGGTTGGATTAGAGAGTGTTAAACGAGAAATAAAAGATCTTGTAAAACTTGCACGGTTTTTTGCAGAGCAAGGAGAGGATTTAAGAGAGAAATTCGGTAATCATTATTTGTTTTTAGGCAATCCTGGAACAGGTAAAACAACAGTAGCAAGAATCTTTAGCCGTATATTCTCTGCAATTGGAGTATTATCAAAAGGACATCTTGTTGAAACTGATAGACAGGGTTTAGTTGCCGGATTTGTTGGACAAACAGCAGAAAAAACTTCTGCGTTAATTGATAAAGCAATCGGCGGAACTTTATTTATTGATGAAGCTTATGCATTGGTAAAAGCCGATGGTTCCGGAAGTGATTTTGGAAAAGAGGCAATCGATATTCTTCTTAAACGAATGGAAGATGATCGATCTAAATTTATTGTTATTGCCGCCGGTTACACCGAAGAGATGCAAAAATTTATTGCAAGTAATCCCGGTATGCAGTCCCGATTTAGCAAGTCAATAACTTTTGAAGATTACTCTCCTAAAGAATTAATGGAGATAGTTTACCGTAATCTTAAAAACGATAAAAAGAACATCACTAAAGATGCTGATGAAGCGCTATTCAAACATTTTACTGAGATATACAAATCCCGTGATAAAAAGTTTGGAAATGCCCGAATTGTTAGAAATATACTTGATACCATAAAACAAAAAATGTTGTTACGAATAGCCGATATTCCGCAATCGGATAGAACAGATGATAAGTTAAACACAATAATTTTGGATGATATCAAAGAGAGTATTCAGGTTAAAACTTCTGCTACAGAATATCAGGTAAAGGGTGATCCATTAAAGCTTCAGGAGTATATCGATCAGTTAAATTCTTTGGTGGGACTTGAAAAAGTAAAAGATAATGTCTTTAAGCTTATCAGCGGATCTAAAATTGCACAATTAAAACGTGAACGCGGTTTACATGTTGTTGAAAAAAATTACAACGCATTTCTTGTTGGCAATCCTGGTACAGGAAAAACTACTGTAGCAAAATTGATTAGTCTTATATTAAAAGAAATTGGAATTTTAGAAAAAGGTCACCTCGTAAAAGTAACACGATCGGATTTAATTGGTGCTTACCCCGAGCAGACAATATCGCAAACAGAAAGCATATTAAAAGATTCATTCGGCGGTACATTATTGATTGATAATGCACAAGCTCTAATTCAGGATAACAATGAAAACGGTATGCTGGTACTGGATACCATTTGCAGATTTGTCGACAACTATAAGCACAAACTTGTTATTCTACTCGAATGTTCTGAAGTTGGTAATCAGAATCTGATTAAAAGTTACGCAATATTAAAAGAAAAATTTCCGCATCGTTTCGAATTTGACAATTATTCACCAAGACAACTTTTAACCATAGCTGCTGATATATCTGATAACCTTGGTTATATTTTGGATGAAGGTGCATTACAGGTTTTATTAGAAATATTTTCAGAGTTATATGAAAAAGGAGAATTAACAAATTTAAACTCCAAAGCGGCAAAATCTATTTTATATAAAGCTATTACTAACCAGGAACAAAGAATTTTAGGAATCCTAAATCCAAGTGATATTGATCTTAAAACAATAACTCTCGAAGATGTACAATTGGTAAATTATTAATTTTCATTTCAAATTATGCTTTCACTAAAAAACCTTACTAAAAAATATGGTCAGTTTCTGGCAGTAAATAATATTAACCTTACTATTGGTAAATGCGAACTATTCGGATTTTTAGGACCAAACGGTGCCGGCAAAACTACAACAATTAAAATGATTACCGGTTTACTTTCACCTACATCAGGTAATATTATTCTGGATGATAAAGATGTCTGGCAGAATCCGATTGAATCGAAAATGAAAATCGGTTATATACCGGATCAACCGTTCCTTTACGATAAACTAACCGGAAGAGAATTCCTTTACTTTAGCGGTGGTCTCTATGGACTTAACAAAAAATATTTAACCGACAGGATTATTGAACTACTGGAATTACTTAAAATAGAAAGCTGGGTTGACAAGCGGACTGAAGAATATTCTCAAGGAATGAAACAAAGGATTACAATTGCATCTGCATTCCTTCACAATCCCAAATTAATTATTGTTGATGAACCAATGGTTGGTCTCGACCCACAGAGTGCTTACATTGTAAAAAAATTCTTTTCGGAATCCGTAAAGAACGGTACAACTATTTTTATGTCCACACACAGCTTAAATGTTGTTGAAGAGATTTGCACTAAGGTTGGAATTATAAATAGAGGCAATATAATATTCGACGATTCTCTTGATGCTCTAAGCAAACTAAAAGAAGAAAAGAATAATAATTTAGAAGAATTATTTATTCAGCTTACAAACGAAGAATAATGCAAATCTTACATATACTAAAGTATAAGCTTCTCATTTTTATCCGATTGAATACACGAATCGATTTAAACAGTTTATTAAAAAATCTTGGTAGTTCCGTCATTTATATCGGCTTTGCTGTTGGTGCTTTCTTTTTTACAAAAAGAATTATATGGTTCTTAATATCAGAAATTAAAATTGGTTTATTTCTTCTTCATGAGTTTATGTCCATTGTTCTCTTTATTTTTTTTGTATCAATAAATGTCGGTAATATAATTGTATCATACTCAACACTTTATAAATCAAATGGAGTTAATTATTTATTTACAAAACCCGTAAATCCATCAAAAATATTTATTCTAAAATTTCTTGATAATTTTTTCTATAGCTCTTCTACCCTTTTACTTATACTTCTTTCTGTTCTTGCCGGATATGTATCTTATTTTCAAATGAAATTCAGTTCATTGCTACTTCTTTTTTTCGGGAATTTTGTTCCATTCATGTTAAGTGCCGGTTCGCTTGGTGTAATAATATTGATGCTTCTTATTAAACTTGCTTCTAAGATAAATCCTAAAAGAGTGATTTATGGATTTGCCTTTATTTACTTATTGTTTATTGTCGTTTTCTTTAATATCAATTCTCCTCTGGAATTAGCTAACGCTGTTTTTAAATATTATCCTTTCGTAAATAAAGATTTGTATCTAAACGCATTGGTCCCCACTTTTAAAAAATATATGCCTAACAGTTGGTTAGCAGAATCAGCTTTCTGGATTAATAAAGACATTCTATTTTATGCGTGGCCTTTAACAATTCTTCAACTTGTTGTTTCGATTGTACTATTCACCATTGCCATTTATTTAGGTAAAAAGTGGTATTTCAATACATGGTTGCTAAATCTGAAACTTACATCAGATTATATCTCAAACAAAAAACAAAAACAATCATTTTTATCATTCTCCAAGAAATCTTACTTCGATCCAATAACAGAGTCTCTGTTCAAAAAAGATTTTTTAAGTTTCTTTAGAGAACCAAGTCAATGGCTTCACTTAATAGTATTAATGATGCTAATAATTGTTTTCCTGTTTAGTGTAAAAGGAATCAAATATGTAGGACTGGGAAATTTCTATTTGCAAACAGGAATATATTTATCTGTATCTCTATTCAATTTATTATTGATCTCAACATTATCGCTACGATTTATTTTTCCTCTTATAAGTCTGGAAGGTGAAGCTTTCTGGAAAATTAAATCCGCACCGGTCATTAATTCTAAAATAATTGCAAACAAGTTGTTTCCTTTCGGACTTTTCATTTTGTTAATTGGTCTGTTGCTAAGTTATTTTACTAATTACAGATTTATTCCACAATTAAAATTGATGGCGCTAATAATAAGTTTTGTTGCTACAACTACAATAATTTGTATTAATCTTGGTATGGGTGGATTTTTTGCAAATTATAAGGAAAAGAATGCAATTAGAGTTGCATCGTCCCAAGGAGCTTCAATAACTTTTCTAATCAATATTGCTTATATGCTCTTTATAGTCGTGGTTATTTTTAAACCTATTAGTAATTATTTTCTTACCGTTATGCTAAGACGTTCATTTGATTTTTCAAGTATGTTATTCTCACTAATCCCAATAGTGATTGTATCATCCATTGCAATTTTTATTTCAATAAAGTCAGCAAACAAAACAATTCTGAAAGACTTCTAACTAAAGACTAAGTTCCAGCCGTTTTATTTTTGGGATAGTGATTTTGTTGATAGAGTTTATACATAATTTTTCCTGTAACAAATGTAATCAACCGGACACTTCCAATTCGCGCTAATACCGTTATAATTTTATTAATAAATCCATCAACCACATTAGGTTTTCTTCCTAATGCTTTTAGAGAAGTCGCTACCACCTGTTGGGCCGTTCTTGTTAAAACACTTTGATAATTTAGAATCATTCTGTTAAATTCAGTCGAAGTATTACCCGGGTTAATAGTCAGCACATCTATGCCGTGATTTTTCAATTCGTGCCATAATGAATTGCCAAGTGAGTAGTTAAAAGATTTTGTCGCAGCATAAGACGCCATATATGGTGTGGGTTGATAAGCTACAATACTTCCAAGAAATAATATTGCCCCCTTTTTCCCTCTTATCATTTTTTTACCAAAATAGTTGGCTAATACTAACGGAGCCAGACAATTTATTTTAATAAGGTCGATATCATAAACCATTTCCTCATCTACAAATTCGCCCGGCTTACCAATACCTGCATTATTAATCAGTATTGATATTTCTCTTTCATCTACATCCCTGATAATTTGATCAAGAAATTTTTCTGAAGTCAGATCAACATTTGAAATGACAACTTCAATTCCATATAGACTAATCAATTCATCAGATAATTTTTGCAGTCGTTCTTTTCTACGTGCAACCAGAAGTAGATTAATTCCTTTAGAAGCAAGTACTTTGGCAAATTCTTCACCTATTCCTGAGGATGCACCGGTTATAAGCGCCCAGCTGCCATATTTATTTTTTAGATCTTCCATTAATTTCTCTTTTTTATATTATCAATAATAAAAAAAGTTTTATTGAAGTAGCTTTTCTTTTATATTATTTTATGAATAAATAAATCAGGGATTAATATGAAAGTAATCAATATAACCGATGTTGAAAAAAATAAAGTAAATATGAATGGCTCAGAAAATGTTTTTAAACAAATCCCCATTTCCAGAAATGATGGAACACCGAATATCTCTCTTAGAGTTTTTACAGTCGAACCAAATGGGTTCACACCATTTCATAAACATGATTATGAACAGCTTAATTATATTATTGAAGGTGAAGGTGTTTTATTAAATGAAAATGGCGAAGAGAAACCTCTGAGAAAGGGTGATTTTGCATTAGTGCTTCCAAATGAAATGCATCAGTATAAAAATATGTCTCAGGACAAACCTTTAGTTTTTATTTGCGGTGTTCCAAAACAATTTGAATAATTTACAAACTTCTAACCGGAGTTAATTATGAAAAAATTATTAATCGCTTCATTGATACTAATTATTTCTTCAAACCTTTTTGCACAGGAGAAAATAAGAATAGTAAAAACATACGATGCACCTGAAGCAATTGGTCCGTATTCACAGGCAATTGAATCAAATGGTTTTCTGTTTTTATCCGGACAGATAGCAATTGATCCCACAACAAATTCAATTTCAGCAACCAACATTGAAAGTCAAACAAGACAAATATTCAAGAATATCAAAGCAGTGTTAAAAGCCGCTGGTACTAAAATGAGTAACGTTGTAAAATGCACAGTATTCATGACAGACCTAAATGATTTTGCTAAAATGAACAGTGTTTATGAAGATGAGTTCGGTGGTCATAAACCGGCAAGATCAACAGTGCAGGTAGCAAGATTACCAAAAGATGTTCTGATAGAAATTGAGTGTATAGCAGTAAAATAATTTCTTATTTTCAATTAATTAAACCGGGGTGAGCATAAAATATTATTGAAATATTTTTTTCTGTGGTTCCCTATGGTATTAATTGCAATAATTAACGGAGCTATACGCCAGAATTTTTATATTATATTTCTCGATCAATTATCCGCACATCAGTTATCGGTTGTTTCGGGTATTCTCTTTTTTGCTATTTATGTTTGGATTATAAGTGGTAAATGGAGGATGACTTCTAAGAAACAAGCGATTACAATCGGTTTAATGTGGCTTTTTATGACAATTATATTTGAGTTTATTTTCGGCCATTATGTTATGGGACATGCATGGGAGATGTTATTTAACGACTATAATATTTTCGAAGGTAGGTTGTGGATGATTGTATTAGTATGGATTACATTATCTCCATATATATTTTATAATATTCGAAAAAAAGAAATGATATAGTGATAATAACATTTTCTTTTTATAAAAGATTTTGTAGTTTAATTCTGAAATAACAATAGGACCTGAAATGAAAATTAAATCGTTAATGATATTTATTGTACTGTTATTTGGCATTACATCCTGTGCTCCATCCAAGTTTTATATTGATGAGGGTTTTAGTGGTATGAATCCTAAAGCCAGTTTAATTATTACACAGGTTAATGAAATTGATATTTCACAAGATTATGAATTGTATACATTAGAAAATCTTAGAAAAGTCCGCAATTTATTTTATGAGTATCAGCGTGCAATATTCCCTAGTTCGGTAAAAAACGTTACCAAATTCAAATCAACAATAACATCAGATTATAAGTTACCGCCACAATTTGAGAAAAAGGAATTTATAGTTAATGAAAAAGAGAAGGTTGAATTACTGGTTCCTAAATCGAGTATTAAGTATGAAAATGAAGGAATATTTTATGTATTATTTTTTCAGGATTATAAAATTGGATTTGACCTTGAGGAAACAGATACTTCTGATCCTGCAAAAACTTTAAGCACGGAAAAATTACCGGGATTAAATCCTCAACTAAAGCCTAATAAACTTTATAAACCACTTTTTACAATTCGCACTAAATACTTTATTTATGATAATGAGAATTCTAAAGTTGTATTAGCTGGTAATGCAGTTATAAAAGAAAGATTTACTCCCGAAATGAATTTGGATAATGTAATTGCAGAATCTCTGAATGGATTAGCTAAAAGAATATTTGAGAAAACACCTTTTGAGGAATAACTCTAGATCATTTCACTTAATAATTCCGGTCGGGGTTGTGGGATAACCACCTTATTTACTAACAATCCTTTATCAGAAATTAATTTTGCCCCGGAATCAACTGCACTTTGAACTGCTGCAACTTCACCAGTAATTGTACAAAATGCTTTTCCGCCCAATGCCATGGCAAGACGAATTTCTATTATTTTTACATTAGCTGCTTTCACAGCAGCATCTGCACCTTCAATAAGCGATGCTACAGAGAAAGATTCAAGTATTCCAAGAGCTTCGAGCATATTTACATTTGAATGACCTGACAAAGCCGGGAATATATCTTTATGAACATTTGGGATTACAAATGTATCTATTACTGCAAAATCAATTTGGTTTGCAGCATTATCCACTGCGGATTGAACTTCGGCAACATCACCGCCAATTAAAACCATATACTTACCAGAGCAAATAGTACGTGATAAAATCAATTCAACCTTCGATGTCTTAAGCATTATATCACAAGCTTGCATACCGGCTGCAATACTTGTTAATTCAATTAATCCTAATGAATTCATTTCCATGTTATTTCCCTTTTTGATTCAATCATTAACACAAAATGTTATTTACTTATTCTAATAAACTCCTCACTAACATGAGTAATTATTCCACTAATAGATGCATGTATTTTCGAACCCATTTTCCCGGTTTCAATATCTGCAATTAAATCTCCTTCTTTAACTGTTGCACCGATTTTTACGATTGGCTGTGCCGGTATTCCTACATGTTGTTTTAGTAGAATTTTTACTTGAGAAGGTTGTGGACTAATTTTATTGAATGGTGTGTGAGAGTCATATTTGAGTATATCTAATTTTTTCATGAGCATTTTCAACGGAACACGTCTTCCCTCTTTTACGGGATGAACCTTAACCGGTTTTGGCTGCTCATACTTAATTCCACTTTTTTTCATATATGCTTTCCCCTGATCACATGCTTCGCGTGGATAAAGATCTTCCGGGCATGCATATAAAGAACATAATCCGCAAGAACAGCATAGATCAGCATATTGATTCCAAACTGATTCACCAGTAGTAGTAAAAACTAACGAGCGCATTACTTTATGAGGTTGAACATCGTAACCAAGCAAATACCTGGGACAAAATTCTGTACAATAGCTGCATTGATCGCAAGCCGACTTTCCAATTCGATTCATATCATGAATTGGTCTTTCCTGACGCATTACAAGGTAATGATCCCTTGGAAGAATAATTATTCCGGCAGTAGTTTTTGTAATAACCTCAGATTTATCGAAGGTAAGTTTGCCCATTAAAATACCGCTTACAAAAATTCCATAGTCCGATACTGTAGCCCCACCCGCATGTTCAATTAAGTCATTAATACTTGTTCCTATTGGTACAAAAAAAGTTTGAGGATTTTTTACAGCACCGGCGACACAAACAAATTTTTGAGTCAAAGGTTTATCTTCAATTGCTCTCGAAATATTATAAAAGGTTTCCACATTATTTACAACGCATCCAACATCAAGTGGTAAGCCATGTGGCGGAATTAATCTTTTAGTAGCAGCATAAACAAGTTCATATTCATCACCGGAAGGGTAAAAGTCGCCTAATTGGCACATCTCAATCTTACCATTAGAGATATTTTTTTCAACTACCTCTATTGCATTTACATTTTTGGATTTGATACCAAAGTAAGCTTTCTTGGCAGAAGTTTGTTTAACCATTGCCTCAACTCCCTGAACTATTTCAGGAGCAAAATGAAGCATTATTTCGTAGTCTTTGTGTAATAAAGGTTCACACTCTGCACCATTTACAAGAACATACTCAACTTTGGATTTGGCTTTAATGTGAGTTGGAAATCCAGCACCACCTGCACCTACAATGCCGGCATTAAATATTTTCTCTTCCAGATTCATTCATCAATCCTTTTAATAACCACAATTGTTTTATCATCCTGATAACCGGGTTCTGCAGTTTCAAACTTAAGAACATCATCTAAGATTGAATGAGCAATTTCTTTTGCAGAGAGATGATTAGATGATTGAATAACTTTCTTTAATCTTTTCTCCTCATAAAATTCATACTTATCGTTAGCAGAATCAACCACACCATCAGAAAAAATAACTAGAATATCACCCGGCTTAAAATTTATGCTGTCAGTTTCGTATCTTGAATTTGGTGCTGGGCCTAATAATGGTCCGGTTGGTTCTAACAATGAAAAGGATTTTGTTTTTTTATGAAAGTAAATAGGCGGGTTTTGACCGGCGTTTGCATATAAAAACAATCCCTTTTTATCAACGGATAGCTCGCCATAGAACAGTGAAGAAAATTTATCGTCGCTAAATATTTTATTTACAAGCTGATTAATTCTATTCATCATAGGTGTAATCTTTATCTGAAAAGTACTCGCCATTCTTATAGCACCCGAAATGTACATTGCCTCTGCAGATGCAGCTAATCCTTTTGATGCTGCATCTCCAACAACAATTCCAAGACGTTCTTCATCTTCACCAATTTTCAAATAATCATAAAAATCCCCGGCAACTGTTTCTGCCGGAATTGTAAGTCCAAATATTTCATAGAAATGAAATTTGTATGCGTGTTCAGGTAAAATGCTTCTTTGTAATTCTTTGGCCTTATCAATATCCTGTATTAAATTTTTTCTGGATTGTAAAAGGAATCTTTCTTTTAATCTGGAAGTTAAAACCGTTGCAACAATATTTAATGTATAGCGAAGATCCTCGTCAATATTGTCACTATTAACTGCCAGTAAATATTCGTAATATTTTTTATTACCAATTGTAGTTTTTCTTCCAACACCAGAAGCAGAATATCTGAATATACCTTTGGAGATTAACGTTTTATCTGTTTCGTCTGCAAGAATTGTTCTATCATTAGCAATCCTATCAAATATTGGATATTCTTTTAAAGGGAGTATAAATTCCTCTGGAATTTTTTTAACATTTCCAGTTTGGAATAATAATTTGTATGCCTTTTTAGAATGCGAGAGTTTCCAGACTCTTCCACCGGTTACACTAAACTTACTGCTTTTTACTAATTCCATTACTACTGATTGAAGTAGTTCTACATCAGTCTTATAATAACCGCTTGCAATAGATTCAATGGTTTTCAGTAATCTTTTTTGATCCATAATTTATTCTGTATATGAAAGGATAATTTTTTCTAAAACTTCTTTGCAAACTACATTAAACTCGTTAGATGAAAAAGCTCTCATTAAACTATTGTGTGTAGGTCTATAAACTCCTTTTGGAACATAACCGGCACCTTCAAAAGCACCAATCTTGTTTTTATATTTATCTACATCCGGAGTTGGAATTGGAGTATCCTTTTCTATATGCTTTTTCCATTTACTATCAAAATTTACTAATGTTGTTATGTTTGGTTCCCACGGTTCAACATCAGGCGGATAGAAGTCCTGATATGTAGGGTCGTCTCCGTATTCATCAGCTAAACCCGCTAAGCCATGTCCAAACTCGTGTACAAAAACTTGTTTTGATGCCTGATGATCAACTGATGTAATATTATAATAATTGTAAATGCCCCCACCGCCATACTTTGAAGTATTAACAAGTATAAATATCTGATCATTTGGTGCATTTGCTGCAAGATCCCTGATAGCATGATAATCGGTAGTCATTAAATATCGTTCGCTATCAAAAGTGTAAAAGTGAGAATTAAGTAATGTTCTAACCCAAACATTTTTACCGGGAATGTCCGTTCCGCTTTCAGGTGACGGAGCTTCAACTCCCCAAATGTTTATCTTATCTTTATTTTCTTTGAATGGTGAATACTCAAAAAGATAGCCGGCAAATCTCTTGCAATCACATTTGAATTTTTCCATTTCATTCTCAGAATATCCTTCCGGCAAAAGTACAATATCTAGTTTTTGATTTGGTTCGCCTGAATTATGTACTTCAAAATTTGGATAGGGTTTTACCTTTTCAGTAATTATAAAGTAGCTCTTTGGATCAATAACATATTCAAATTTCTTTTCAAAATTATTTTTTCTATCTCTCTTATCAATTTCTACAATAACTGATTTCTTTGGAAATGGAAATACGACTGATCCGGACATTGATCTAATTGTATGTTTAGCTTCTTCTGTAGTTTGCCATTCTTGATAGAGAGTAGAAAATCCACGGGAGTAGATTAAAGATTTCGAATCGGCATCAAATACTTTAAGCATGTAATTTCCATAACCGAATTTATCGATCAGGTTTGATTTTGTTCCACTCCAAAATGGTTCTTCAATAAGCTTGTCGAATGAAATTATTTCTGTGGTCTTATCTCCGGTATGATAAAAATCGAGTCTAAGTGTCTTGCTTGTGAAAAAGTCATCATAATTAACTTGGGAGAAAATTAACCGTGATGATATGATTAAGAAAACAAGAATCTTTTTCATGATAAATCCATTTATTTTATAATTTTATTTTTCTCGAACCCGGTTTAATAAGAGGAATCTTATTTTCTTTACATAATGGACATTCATCCGGCTGATAAGATACAACCTCTAGTTGTAGAGTACTGAACTGTGGAACACCAAATTGTACTTTATTATTGCTTCTATCAACAATAAACCCAACACCGGCAACAATGCCACCTTCGTTTCGAACAATTTCCATAACTTCAAAAACAGAACCACCGGTAGTTACAACATCCTCGCATACAAGATATTTTTTCCCTTCTTCAATAGTAAATCCACGTCTTAATAAAAGTTTCTTATCTTCTCTCTCTGCAAAAATTGATTTTTTATTCATCAATCTCGCAACTTCCTGACCTACGATGATACCGCCGATTGCTGGAGAAATTACGAAATCAATTTCGAAATCATTAAAATTATCAGCTATTTTTTTACATATAAATTCATTGTATTCAGGATATTGAAGAACCAGAGCACATTGAAAATATTGATTGCTATGACGTCCAGAGGTTAATAAAAAATGCCCATTTAAAAGGGCATTAGTTTTTAAGAAAATATCGAGAATGTTTGAATGGTTCATTAATCTATCTTGTCTATTTGTTGAGCTAAATTAAAGTCGTTTTGGGTAAGTCCGCCTAGACTATGAGTACTTATTTGAATCCTGACCTTATTCCAGCCATATAGGAGCATGTCCGGATGATGGTCTAATTTTTCGGCTTCTATTCCGCATTTTACAATGAAAGAAAGAGCATTAGCAAAATTACTAAGAACGAACTCCTTCTCTATTCTATTTTCTTTATAGATCCAACCTTTAGAAGAAGATAAGAATTCTTTTAATTCTTCAGCATTAACTATTTTCATATTAATAGTTTACATGTATCATTAAACTGATTGCTTCTCTTCATTCCCCTGCTCTTCGGGTTCAGCTGTTTTTGCCGGGACGAAATATAATTCTTCCGAATTCTTTTTGTGCTTAACTATTATTTTATCACCTTCCTTAAAATGACCCAGCAACAGTTCTTCGGCAAGCGGATCTTCAACATACTTTTGTATAGCACGTTTTAGTGGTCTTGCTCCAAACTTTGGATCAAATCCTTTATCCGATAAGAATTCAATAGCCGATTTGTGAAGCTCGATACTCATCTTATTATCACTGATATTTTTTACAAGATCTTTCATCTCAATTGTAATAATCTGTTTGATATCTTCCTTATCTAGACTTCTAAATACAATAGCTTCGTCAATACGATTCAGGAATTCGGGATTAAAGAGGCGTTTCATTGCATCTTCAACAGTGTTTTTTAACTGTGAATATTGATCAGCTTCAGTCTGACCAGTAAATCCAAATCCACCGGATGTTTTAATATCTTTTGTGCCAACGTTAGATGTCATAATAATAATTGTATTCCTGAAATCGACCCTTCTACCTAAACTATCCGTTAATTGCCCATCATCAAGAACTTGTAAAAGTATATTAAATACATCTGGATGAGCTTTTTCAATTTCATCAAACAGAACAACTGAATATGGTTTTCTACGGACTCGTTCCGTTAGCTGTCCGCCTTCTTCGTAACCAACATATCCCGGAGGAGCTCCAACTAATCTTGATACAGCAAACTTTTCCATATACTCACTCATATCAATCCTAATAAGTGCATCTTCAGAATCGAATAAGTATCTAGCTAATTCTTTAGCAAGTTCAGTCTTTCCAACTCCTGTTGGTCCTAAAAAGATAAAAGTCCCAATCGGTTTATTCGAACGTTTTAATCCAGCACGAGTTCTTCGGATTGCTTTGCTTAATTTAGTTACAGCTTCGTCCTGTCCAACAATTTTTTGTTTAAGCGACGATTCCATTTTCAGAAGTTTTTCTGATTCTGCTTGAACAACACGTGTTACAGGAATACCGGTCATCATAGACACAACTGTGGCAATATCATCTTCAGTAACATCGTAAACTATATCTTTAGTTTTAGAATCCCATTCACGTTTAGCAATTTCAAGATCGGACTGAAGCTGTCTTTCTTTATCGCGTAAGCGAGCTGCTTCTTCATAATCCTGTTGTTTTACAACCTGAATTTTCTGTTGTTTTATTTTTTCTATTTCTTCTTCAAGTTTTAGAACTTCTTCAGAAACAGTAAAATTACCCATATGAACGCGTGAGCCGGCTTCGTCAATAACATCAATTGCTTTGTCGGGTAAATAACGGTCAGTAATATATCGTTCACTTAACCTAACAGCATTATCAATTGCCTCACTTGAATATTTAACATGATGATGTTCCTCGTATTTAAACTTAATGTTTTCGAGGATCTTAATTGTTTCTTCAGCACTGGGCGGGTCAACCATAACCTTTTGGAATCTTCTGTCCAAAGCACCATCGGTTTCAATAAATTTTCTATACTCATCTAATGTAGTAGCACCAATACATTGTATATCGCCTCTGGCAAGTGCCGGTTTAAACATATTTGATGCATCTAAAGAACCCGATGCGCCTCCTGCTCCAACTATGGTATGTAACTCATCAATAAAGAGAATTACATCATCAGCTTTTTCGAGTTCGGTCATTAAAGCTTTCATTCTTTCTTCAAATTGACCTCTATATTTAGTACCGGCAACCAAACCTGCTAAGTCTAATGTTACAACTCGTTTGTCCTGTAATATTCTAGGCACTTTTCTTAAGACAATTCTTAGCGCTAATCCCTCTGCAATTGCAGTTTTACCAACACCCGGTTCACCAATTAAAACCGGATTATTTTTCTTTCTTCTGCTAAGGACCTGTGCAACACGCTCAATTTCTTTTTCTCTACCAATTACCGGATCGAGTTTATCTTCAATTGCTAATTTTGTTAAATCTCTACCAAAATTATCCAGAACAGGAGTTTTTGTTTTCTCAACTTTTTTAGCTGTGAACGGCTGAGCTGCTGCCGCTTTTTCCGAACTTTTACTGCTTAAAATTGAATTAAGCTCAGCCCTTGCATTATCATAAGTTACATTAAATTGATGTAATATTTGTGTTGCAATATTGTCTTCGTCCCTCAATAAAGATAATAATATATGTTCTGTACCGATTACATCTGATTTATATATCTTAGATTCGATCTGAGTAATTTTTAAAACTTTTTCGGCTTGTTTAGTTAGTGGAATATTTCCAATAGTAAGCGTACCGCCAGAAGTTCTTACAGTATCTTCAATGGCTTTTTTAAGTTTTACTAAATCTACATCGAGATTGCGTAATATTTTAACAGCAACACCTTGTCCTTCTCGAATAATTCCTAGTAAAAGATGTTCAGTCCCTATATAATCGTGACCAAGCCGTAAAGCTTCTTCTCGGCTTAATCTAATTACTTCCTGAACTCTTTCTGAAAAATTTCCTTCCATATTGTTCCCTTGTATATCTTTCCTATATGAACAGCAAATTGCTCTAAATTGTTTCTTAAATATAAATATTGAGCCCTCTCTTAGCAAGGAACTTAATTTTGATATAAATGATTGGATTTAATTGTATTAATGTAGAGTTATTAATATTTTGTATGCAGTTTTAATTAAAATGGGAGTATTATATGGAAGCATTAACCGGATTATCTCTACTTGTAATTTTTATTGCAATCATATTTTTAATTATTTTACTTTATTATGTACCACTTGGACTTTTTATTACAGCATACTTTTCAGGGGTTAAAGTTAAAATATTCCGTGATTTGATTGGAATGAGACTTAGAAAAGTGTCACCTCAAATCATTGTTCGTAACCTGATTGCAGCAACTAAAGCCGGACTACTTTTAAACATTTCATTATTAGAAGCTCACTACTTAGCCGGCGGTAATGTTACTAATGTTGTTAATGCTCTAATTTCTGCAAATAAAGCAAATCTCGATTTAGGATTTGAAAAAGCTGCAGCTATTGACCTTGCCGGAAGAGATGTTTTAGAAGCAGTAAAAATGTCTGTTAATCCAAAAGTGATTGAAACTCCACTTGTCTCAGCAGTTGCTAAAGATGGTATTCAGCTTAAAGCAATGGCTAGAATTACGGTAAGGACTAACCTCGAAAGATTAGTCGGTGGTGCCGGAGAAGCTACAATTCTTGCACGTGTTGGGGAAGGAATTGTTTCTACTATCGGTTCAAGTATCACACACAAAGAAGTTCTCGAAAATCCTGACAGTATTTCCAAGGTTGTGTTAGCTAAAGGTTTAGATGCTGGAACCGCCTTTGAAATTCTATCAATTGATATAGCAGATGTGGATGTAGGAACTAACATCGGTGCTATCCTACAAACTGATCAAGCTGAAGCTGATTTGAAAGTTGCCCGAGCTAAAGCAGAAGAAAGAAGAGCTTCTGCAGTTGCATCCGAACAGGAAATGATTGCAGAAGTTGCAAAGATGAGAGCCAAAGTAGTTGAAGCCGAAGCTGAGATTCCAAAAGCTATTGCAGAAGCATTCAGAAAAGGCAACTTAGGTGTTATGGATTATTATAACCTTAGAAATATTCAAGCAGATACCGATATGAGAAATACAATTGCAAAACCTGAAGAGAAAAAAGATAAAGAACATAACTAATGGATAATATAATTGAAATAATTGTTTTCTTTTTTGTTATCTACAGTATTCTTGGTTCTGTTTTCGGGAAGAAGAAAACTCAACAAAAGAAGAGTCAGCAGCAATATAAGGGACCAGTTCCCCAAAACCGTCCAAGAAATAAAAGAGTGGATACACCAAGACAGCAGTCTTCTCAGGATATTCTCGAAGAATTATTTGGAATCAAAATACCTAAACCGGAGGAAGATCCTTATTATACACAAACAAAGCCACGTGATAATTTAGAATATCAATCCTGGGATCCGGAAACAGATTTCAAGAAAAAGGTGGAACAAAAGGAAAAGTATGAATACCGTAATATCGAGAAGGCGGTACCTGATGTTAATTATGATAAGATTAAAACACTTGAAACATCTGAAAGAAAAATAAAAGCTACACAACCAGTAATATTACAATCTAAAAAAGAGATTTCGAAAAGAACCCTGGAATTAAGACAAAAACTTCGTGATACGAAAAGTTTACAAGATTTGTTTCTTATTTCTGAAATCTTAGGTAAGCCACGAGCTATGCGAAAAATCCGATAATAAATTCCGACTCAGTTAATACTGAGTCGGAATCCTTCTTCTACAATTTTTACTTGCTCATAAATTTAGCGATTGTATCGACAACAAATTTAATCTGTTCTTCCGACAATTCAGGATAGATAGGCAAAGCCAGACTATGAGTTGCTGCAAAATTTGAATGCGGATAATCAACATCCTTACAGTCTAGATAGCCAAAACATTCCTGGCGGTGGAAAGGAACCGGATAATAAACTTCGCAACCAATATCTTTTTTCTTTAAGTACTCAATTAATTCGTCCCGTTTTTCAACACGAACTACAAATTGATTGTAGATATGATAATTCTTCAACAGGCCGTTTTTCAACTGTTCTTCTGTCGGTTTATAAACTGCCTTTGGCAAAAGAACTTTATTATTATCATCAAAAGTTGTTCTTCCCTCTTCATTTGCCAAACCGTTTTCCATAAGATATTTTGAATATAGAGATGCATTGATTCTTCTTTTATCGGACCACTTATCGAGATGAGGCAATTTAACCCTTAATACTGCTGCTTGAATAGAATCCAATCTGAAATTTCCACCAATCACTTTATGATAATACTTTGGTTCCATTCCATGAACACGCATTATTCTCATTTTATGTTCAAGATTAGGATTATTAGTTGTAACAATACCACCATCGCCAAATCCACCCAAATTTTTACTCGGGAAAAATGAGAAGCAGCCGATATCACCAATAGTTCCGACAAATCTTCCATCTTTATACTGCGTTCCAATTGCCTGGGCAGCATCTTCAATTACAAAGAGACTATACTTTCTTGCAATCTGCATTATCGGATTCATATCTGCACTTTGGCCATATAAATGAACAGGAATAATCGCTTTTGTTTTTGATGTAATCTTCTTTTCTATTTGCTGTGTATCAAGATTAAAGGTAACGGGATCAATATCAACTAAAACAGGTTTAGCGTTTAAACGAGCAACAACTCCTGCTGTTGCAAAGAAAGAATAAGTCGGAACAATAACTTCATCACCCGGTTGAATATCAAGAGCCATTAAAGCAAGTAAAAGTGCATCTGTACCGGATGAAACACCAACTGCAAATTGACAATTTAGATAGTTGCAAATTTCTTCTTCAAGTTTAGCTACGTCGGGACCCATAATAAAATATTGGGATTCAACAACTTTTTGAACTGCTTCATCAATTTCTTTTTTAATGGATTGATACTGCCCTTTCAAGTCCAGCAAAGGTACTTTCATATTTATCTCCTTGGATACAAAAATTAGTAGTGCAAAATTAGTTATTAAAATGAAGCCAACCTAATAATTGAATTTAAATGGAATAGTAATGATTTTTTTGATAAATATTTTTTTTGAACGTAAGTAATTCTATTTTCATTTGTAAATGATAGGTATTATATTTTGCCAACTTTTTCAATGATACACAAAATATCGGAGATACAGTGAACCTATCTGAACAAATGCAAAAATTGAAAGCCGGATTCCATCCAACATTTTGGGTAGCAAATGTAATGGAATTATTCGAGCGGCTTGCCTATTACGGTCAACAAATCGTTTTCATGATATACATGAGGAACGATCTCGGATTTTCTGAAGCAGAAGCTGGTCAGTTATCAGGTATATTCGGTGGATTACTTTACTTACTACCTATTTTAGGCGGAACTCTCGCAGATAAATGGGGATTTAGACGTGCCTTTAATGTTGCGTTTTCGATTCTTGCTTTAGGTTACTTTTTAATCGGTTCCGTTGGAATGAGTATGTTCAGTGGTGTTTACTCAGGATTTGATCAGTACTGGTTATTAATGGTCTTCTTAGTACTCACTGCATTCGGCGGTTCGTTCATTAAACCTTCGGTACTTGGTACTGTTGCAGTTACATCAACTCAAGAAACAAAGTCGTTGGGATTTGCAATTTATTACTGGCTTGTTAATGCCGGTGCAATGTTAGGTCCTACTATTGCCTATTTTACTCGTGACAGTTTCGGAAATAAAGCAGTTTATATGGTAAGTGCTGTTGCATGTTTGGCAATGTTAGTTGTAAATATTATTCTATATAAAGAAGTAAAAAATCCGGCTGGAGAAGTTGTTGAATCACTCGGAAAGAAAATTGAAAACCTATTTCTTGTTCTTACCAATTTTAAGTTCATGATTTTTCTGATGATTTATAGTTTGTACTGGATAATCTTCTGGCAAGAATTTATAATCGTCCCATATTATATAACAGATTACATTGATCCTAATGCACCATACGAAATAATTCAATCGTGGGCGGGTGCGGGTGCAATAATTCTATTTCAGATTCCGCTTAATCTTCTTACTAAAAAAATCAAAACGCACAATGCTATTCTTTACGGTTTTGCCATATCAAGCTTGATATGGATTATAATCGGGCTATATCCAAGCATTCCCACTATAGTAGCTGGTATTGTAGCATTTGCCATTGGTGAAATGATTCAAGCACCGCGTTATTATGAATATATTTCCGAAATTGCTCCTCCGGGTCAACAGGGACTTTACCAGGGTTATGCATTCTTACCTATTGCAATTGCTCGCTTTGTCGGCGATCCGTTCGGAGGATGGATTTATCAAACATCCAAAGAAGCAGGTAAACCGGAAATGGTCTGGTTCGCTATGATTGGTATTGGTGTTCTTGCAACTGTATTGATGTGGATCTATAATTACGTAGTAATGAAAAACGAAAAATAAAAAGTATGGAACGCAGATAATAATATTCTGCGTTCCATTAATCTTAACACATGCCAAAAAAATATCAACTAAAACGTGTTGGACAGATTCCGGTTAAATCACCCGAAGTTGACGAATCTAAATTTGTAATCAACTATCAAAACGAACTTAACCCTTCGCAATATGAAGCCGTAGCTGCTGTTGAAGGTAACTATCTTGTTATTGCCGGTGCCGGAAGCGGTAAGACACGCACATTGGTATACAGAGTATCTCGATTAGTTGAACTTGGTAATGATCCGCAATCAATTCTTTTGCTTACATTCACACGTAAAGCAGCTAAAGAGATGATGGACCGGGCTGCAATTCTTTTGGATAATAGATGTTCAAAAATAAATGGTGGAACGTTTCATTCTTTTGCAAATTTAACTTTACGCAAATATGCTAAAGCAGTAAAACTTGACAACGGTTTTTCAATTATAGATCAAAGCGATAGTGAGGATGTAATTAACCTGATACGGGGAGAGTTAAACCTTTCACAGCACAAGAAAAGATTTCCCAACAAACAAACAATTTTTAAAGTATTAAGTCTTGGAGTTAATACCGGTAGAAATGTTGAATCAATTCTTGAAGAAGAATATCCGCACTTTACCGAATACATCGATAAATTTCTTCAGATACAAAAAATCTATTCATCTTATAAACATCAGAACAAATTACTGGATTATGATGATCTGCTTGTTTACTTACGTAATTTCCTGTTGGAGTTCTCCCCCGCTGCAAAATCATTTTTAAATACAATAAGATTTACAATGGTTGATGAATACCAGGATACTAACAAACTTCAAGCGGAAGTTATTCAGGGTCTTGGACAAATTCATCAAAACATTATGGTTGTTGGGGATGATTCACAATCGATCTATTCATTCCGCGGTGCTAATTTCAAAAACATAATGGAATTTCCAAAACTTTTCAAAAATGTTAAGCTGATAAAATTAGAAGAGAATTATAGAAGTACACAGGAAATTTTGAATTTCTCTAATCGAATAATAGAATTTGCAATAGAAAAATATCCAAAACACCTTTTCACAAGAAAAGTCGGCGGCGAATTACCCGGAATTATAAGTGCTGCAAACGAAAATATGCAGTCGAGGTTTATTGTAGAAAAAGTTCTTGAGCTTAGAGAAGAAGGTGTTCCTTTAAATGATATTGCAATTTTGTTTAGATCTTCTTTTCATTCTTTCGATCTCGAAATAGAACTTAATAAGGCAAACATTCCTTATGTTAAATTCGGTGGAATGAAGTTTATTGAAACTGCACATGTTAAGGACCTATTAGCATTCTTACGCATTGCGCAAAATCCATCCGATTATGTTAGCTGGTATAGGGTTTTACTGTTACATGAAGGAATCGGTCCTAAGAAAGCTCAGCTAATTATGGATGAAATTGGCGCTGGCAGATTATCAATAAAGTCGAATCCCGAAACCGGTGTAAGCAAAAAGTATAATGACAAAATATTCAATTTGTTTACACTGCTTCATGAACTCCATACAAAGAATCAGATACCGGCAGACAAAGCTGAATTAGCATTGAATTACTACGAACCGATCTTCAGAGATAAATACGATGATTGGAATAAACGTAAAAAAGATTTAGATATATTTCTTAACATTAGTGAGAACTACAGATCCCTTGATAGTTTACTTTCTGATATGGCATTAGATCCACCGCAAGATAGCGTTATTGATATCGATGCTACAGATAAAGAGCGGGAGTTTCTAACACTTTCTACAATTCACTCTGCAAAAGGACTTGAATGGCACTCGGTCTTTGTTATTCATGCTGTTGATGGATTTTTCCCTTCCTCACAATCCCTTGAGAAGCTTGAAAGTCTGGAAGAAGAACGCCGTTTAATGTACGTAGCATCTACACGTGCTAAACAGAATCTTTTTGTATGCTATCCGATGCATATATTCGATCGGCATAATGGAATTACCTTAGCAAAACCATCACGATTTATTGAGAACATTTCTGAAGAATTAGCTGATCAGTGGCTTCTGGAAGAGTAGGTTGGTTTGTAATTAGTTCGTTGTGCTTGGTGCTTAGTTTTCAGTTGACAGTTAGCGGTTTACAGTTTTCCGTCAAAAGTCTTCAGTGATTTGTGTTCAATTCCGATTCCAGACTTCATATTTAAAACTACGAACCAAGAACTCAGTACTAAGTATCTTTAGTCCTGAGAATTCCGAGCGAAGCGAGGAATAGCCGAAGGACGAACACTCAAGCATTCCGAGCAACCCTTAGCCTAGCGAAGGACAATCATCATAGCAATCGATTATTTTTTTGTTTTTCCATTATTCCATCTTTCCTTTCATGCTACACTTTCCATTTTGAATCCTATAATTTTTCTGTTGCTATTTATAAATACATATTTTATGTTTTAACTGTCCTTAGTAACATAACACTGGTGTAACTGGAACACTGCCCTTCTAAAATAATTTGCTTTAGAATTAAGCATGGGGAGTTTAATTCTGATTGATAGAAATTACAAAATACTTCCTTTATGCTCTTGTGCTCTATTAATAAAATAATATACTGTTTCATTAATAATACATACGAGGTTAGTTATAATTAATTAATACTGTTGTTCAACCATTTATTTTTCACTGAACAATAAAACAAATTATATTATTTACTAACCATAAGAGGTGTATAATTAAAAAAGTAATTTTAATTCTCTTATTTGTTTTTAATAGCGGTTTTATCAATGCTCAATCGCCTATTAGTAAAGGATCGTTAACACTTGGCGGCAGTATATCATTTTCAAGTCAATCTTACGAAAAGTACTCTGATAACTTTACGACAATTACTTTTATTCCACAAATCGGTTATTTTTTTATCGACAACTTTTATACTTCCTTATTAATCAACTATCAGCGATTATCAATGGGGGGTTCTCATAATACACGAGTAGGAATTGGTCCGGCAT
>Ga0067045_1003023_pt1 | contig 57295 bp, 42 predicted proteins | sample TerdegcTABiofilm_FD_59184 | JGI IMG/M metagenome (GOLD analysis project Ga0067045, IMG submission 59184) | Combined Assembly of (Gp0054472, Gp0054536) Wastewater bioreactor microbial communities from Singapore -Terephthalate degrading...
ATGACAACTGCCAAGCAGACTGTATAATCATCCTCGGGCCTCCTCGGGGCGGACAAGTTGCTCTGCTTCAACAACTTAGACGCCCCAGGAGCCCCAAGAATTCCCTCTTTTCTGAATAATCCGGGTTAACACTGCTGCGGTGCAAAGGCTCGACATCCGAGGGACTACCTTGGTTCCCACGACATTCACATTTTCCGACCCGGAACAACCAACCGGCAAGATGTTTGTGACTCCCCTTTTTGTGCCGCGCTCCGCAGACTCGTCTGCGACCGGCGTGGGCAGAGTTCGGCGGCTGCGACAACGAGATCATTCAGACCTTTTGGGGTATTTGGCGGGATGCGTTTAATGACCCGCACACCCACCCGCTGTGACGGGCAAGGCGGGAACTAATTCGAGGGCACGAAGGCGAGAATCGGGCGTCGGACGGCCGGCGCGATGGGCGCGGCACCTTGCCAGAATAGTTCCACTGGCGTCCAGTCGCCCCAAGTTGGGGGCGGCACGCGAGCAGGTCGGTTGCGTCGGGAGCACAGCGCGCCAAGGCCCGTGCCGAAGAACGTGTGTCACGTACTGCACGGTGCCATTCTCTTTGGTACTGTGCGAGCGAATGACGCATTTCTGCGGCGGCACGCGCACGCTTAACACCGTGCAGATTTCGTCACGCGCTGGACGCCCAGTCCAGCGCGTCTGGCGCGCAACAGGCGCGCAAGACCACCCACCAAATGCAACGACTTGCGACCCAGGTGTACCCAAGTACCCCAAGTCGCAAGTCGTTGTGGTCAACTGTAATTGCGTTAAACTAGAGGATTTGCGGCGTCTGCGCAAGGTTCATTTTGAGTCCAGCGCGTCTGCCATTCCGCCACTCCGGTAGGCTTCTTGTGATAAGGGGTTACGTTTGCTGGGTTGCAGTCTCTTCGGGGGGGCTGGGGGGGGTTGCGACCTGGTACTCTCTTGAACGACCGGCAATTCTACCACGTGATCGGGCGTCTGGATACCGACCCTGCAGGGCCGTCGGCTGATCGTCCATGTCGTTACCGGCCGGACTTGCGGAGCACGCGGGGCGTCTGCGGGATCGACTTTCGCATCCCCAATCGGCACGAGTTAGCGACGAAGCGCTTGGAGGGCCTCTTCCCGGGTGGCACAGACGAGCCAGAGCGTATCGAATCGGGCGACACGGACCACTTCCTGGCCCACGCCGGAGAGATTGCAGAGGGCCAGCTTTCCTCCCTGCTGGCGCACCTGGCGGAAGATTGTGTTCAGCGCTCCGAGGAGCACCGAGCCGAAGAAGGTGGCTTTTTCCATATCGACGAGCACGTCGCGGCACTGCTCCTTTTGGAAGAGGGCCAGGAGCTGGCTTAGCTCGGGCTGCACCTCGTAGCCGACGAGGTTGCTGACCGGCCCGGTCGGCGCGACGATCAAGGTCGGGCCTTCGGCATGCATGGCGAATAGTCGGGCACTGTCCATCACGAGCTCTCCTCAGGCGCGGGCGACGCATCGGGGTTTCGTCGCTTCACGAGGGTGACAACGCTTCCGGTGGGGTCGTAGGACACGTCGTCCATGAACGCCCGCATCAAGAGGAGCCCCCGCCCGCTCGCACGCTCCAGGGCCGAGGGGTCGTTGGGGTCGGGAAGCTTGGTGAGATCGAACCCTGTGCCTTCGTCGCGCACCACGAAGACCGCTTCGTCGCGAGTCAGCTTGGCGCTGACGTGAATCTTCCGGTCGCGGAAAGGGGTCGTCCGGCAGCGGTCGGAGACCAAGGCGTAGTAGGCCTCGTCATCTTCGCCGCGCAACTCGGAGCCGACCTGGAGATTGCCGTGATACAGGGCGTTGATCAGCGCTTCCTCCAACGCCACCCCGATCCGCGTGACATCGGCGTCGTCGCACACGCCCATCTGCACGGCGCTTTCCTGGAGGTGCCCGACCAGCGATTCGATCAGCGTGACGTCGTTGCCGAACACGAACGAATAGCGGTTCTCGGTGAGGCAGTCCAACAGCCGGGACTTGCACCGATGCTGGGTGGAGACGGCGAGGACGCGCCGGATGGTCTCAGCCAAGCCCTGGGCGAGGATCCGCTTGGGAACGTAGCTGGCTGCCCCCGCGTGGAGAGCCTGCACTGCGATCTCTTCGGTTCCCTTGGAGGTCATGAGGATGACCGGGACGTGGGGATGCTCGCTTCGGATCGACGCTACGAGTTCCAGCCCGTTCATCGCCGGCATGACGAGGTCGGTGAGCACGAGGTCATAGGGCGCCTGGCGCAGTTTCTCCACAGCCTCCGCCCCGTCGGCGGCGTAGTGGAGGACCCAGGTGTCCTCCTTCTCCAAGAGCCCTCCCACCAGCCGGCGGTCGACGGCAGAGTCGTCCACGACGAGGATGGTCGGCATCGTCTGCTCCCCTCCCATAGCTTACGAGATTCCACCCCGCTGGGGCTGCTCCGGTCTTCCCCCCGTGCTGCCCGTTCGTTCAAATTCGGTAAGGACTGAGATCACTTGGGCCATCTGTCCATCCAGGGCGGTCAAGGCCTCTTCGGCCCCGCTCAAGTCGGCCTGACGTCCCATTCTCTCCAATTCCAGCGCCAACTCAAAGCCCCGGCGAATTCCGAAGTAGTTGAGCGAAGTCTTCAGTGTGTGGGCTGACTGGACGACGCCGCGGGGATCGGAGCCGGAGAAGGCCGTGTGCAACTGTTCCATCAAGCGCGGCGTCTCCACGAGGAAGGTCTCGACCACGGCCTTGAGCAACTCGTGGTCGCCGCTCACGGAATGGAGCGCGACGCGCCAATCGACCACCCCGCTCTCCGGCATTCCTACCGTGCTGATCGCGGTCATCGAACCCGAATCCCCAAGGCCGAGGGACGTGTCAGGAGTGGTGGGGGGGGCTGCAAGCGCGAGGGCGGCCTTCTTCGCGGCCACATCGCTTGGTGGCGCCGCGACCGTCGGGCCTCCGGTCCCACCCACCATCGCCTCGATCGTCTCGAAGAGGCGGCGGGCGCGCACGGGCTTCGAGAGGTATTCGTCCATGCCCGCTTCGAGGCACCGTTCGCGGTCGCCCTGGAGGACGTGGGCGGTCATCGCCACGATCGGCGTGTGGGTCCTGCTGTGGCGTTCGGTCCTGCGGATCGCTTCGGTGGCCTCGAGGCCGTCCATTTCAGGCATCTGGATGTCCATCAACACGAGGTCGAACCGTTGGGTGGCGAAGGCCGCAACCGCCTCGTGGCCGTTGTTTGCAATCACCACGGTGTGCCCGCGGCGCTCCAGGAGTGCCCGCATCAGTTTTTGGTTCACAAGGCTGTCTTCGGCCAGCAGGATATTCAGGGGGCGGGTCACGACGGGGCCTTTGGCCGGGGCTTCCGGCGTTTCTTCCTCGGGCAAGACGATTCCCAAGGCCATGACGACCGCATCGAAGAGTTCCGACGGCTTGATCGGCTTGAGCAAGTAGGCCGCCACGCGAAGCTGCTCGCAGTGGGAAATGTCGCCGGGGCGGTCGCCGGAGGCCAACATCATGATGATCGGCACAGCCGGATCGAATTGCTCGCGGATCCGCTGGACCAGGCAGAAGCCATCCGTCTCCGGCATCGCGGCATCGACCAGGAGCACGCGGTACGGCCGGTCCGAGTCCCGGGCCTGGCGCAGAAGGCCGGCCGCCTCGGCGGCGCCGGCGGCGGGAGCGGGTTCGAGGCCCCAGCGGGTGAGGAGGTCTTCGAGGATCCGCCGGGTCGTGGCATTGTCGTCCACCACGAGGATCGGCATGCCCCGGAGGTTCGCCGCCTGCGCCGGCAGCCTCTCGGCCGCGTGTTCCTCAGCCAGTCCCACGCGCACGGTGAACCGGAACGTGCTTCCCCGGCCCACTTCGCTTTCCACCTCCATCCGCCCCTCCATCAGTTCGACGAGACGCGAGGAGATGGCCAGGCCGAGTCCGGTGCCGCCGAACTTGCGGGTCGTGGTACTGTCGACTTGAACGAAGGCGCCGAAGATCGCCTCGCGCTGATCGGCGGGAATGCCGATCCCGGTGTCGGATACGCTGAAGCGGAGGACCGCGTCGCGCTCCGCCTGCGACGGGCATTCGACGTCGACCACGACCTCGCCTCGGTCGGTGAACTTGATGGCGTTGCCGACGAGGTTGACGATGATCTGCCGCAGGCGCGTCGCGTCGCCGACGACCACGTCGGGCACGCCGCGCCGGATGCAGCAGCCCAGTTCCAGCCCTTTGCGGTGGGCACGCATTGCCAGCGACTTCAGCGTGTCGCCCAGGCTCTCGTGAAGATCGAAGGCAGCGCAATCCAACTCCAGCTTGCCGGCCTCGATCTTCGAGAAATCCAGAACGTCGCTCACCAGCGACAGAAGGGCTTCGCCCGACTCGCGAACGACCGTCAGGTACTCCCGCTGCTCAGCGGCGAGCGGGGTGTCGAGCACGAGTTCCGTCATGCCGAGGATCGCGTTGAGCGGGGTGCGGATCTCGTGGCTTGTGTTCGCCAGGAACGCGCTCTTGGCCCGGTTGGCGGCCTCGGCGGCCTCCTTCGCCCTCGCGAGGTGCGTTTCGGCCCACTTGCGCGCGGTCACGTCCCAGAAGACAGCCTGCGTGCCGACGATCTTCCCGTCGGCGTCGCGCACCGCCGACTTCATCACGTGGACGTAGCGGGGCTCGCCCGACTTCTCGTATTCCTCGACATCCTCGAAGAGTTCCCCGGTTTGGGCCACCCGCGCGTCGTCGCCCCGGTACTTCTGCGCCAACTCCGCGGGATAGAAGTCGAAGTCCGTCTTGCCGAGGATCTCCTCGTGCTTCTTCCCCAAGAGGCGGCAAAACGACCGGTTGGCGAAGGTGAACTTGCCCTCCAGGTCCTTTCGCAGCACCTGCACCGGGAGGTTTTCCACCAGGGAGGAGTAGAGCGCCTGGGAGTCCTCCAACACCTTCTCGGCGTGGACGCGCTCGGCGACCTCCTGTTCCAGTTGGGTGTTTGCGTGCCGGAGTTCCTGGGTGCGCTGCACGACCAGCCGCTCGACCTCCGCCGCCCGCCCGGTGAGCGTGTTCGCGTAAGACATCAGGAGGACCGTGATGAGCGCGCCGGCGAGCAGGACGGTCATCGGCAGCCAGGTCCTGCGTCGGGCCATGTAAACTTCGGTTGCGGTGCCGTAGACCGCCCAGCGTCGGCCTCCCAGCTCGAATTCCACTTTGTGGACCAGTCCCTGAAAGGAACCGTCGAGGAGTTCCCGCCCGATGCGGCCCGCCTGGTCGGGGTCCCGCGAAATCCTCGCATAGACGATTTCCTCCCGGCCCGAGGACCACTGCTCCGAAAGCCGGATGTCGATTCCGGTCGCCTCGACGTCGTCCATGGCGTCCTCGACGATGGCCGCGAAATGGAAGGCGCCAACGATGATCCCCTCGGCGCACGGTTGACGGGCGGCCTTCGGACCGGTCAGGGCCTGCTTGCTGAAGATCGGCGCCACCACGAACAAGCCCGGCGGACTCTCCCGTCCCGGTTCGAGGGGCAAGGCCCGGGTGGAGGCCATGCGTCCCGATTCGCAGGCCCGGCGGATCGACTCGGCCAGCAGCGGCACGGAGGCCAGATCGAACCCGCGGCTGAAGACCCGGGCGTGTTTGGGTTCCTGGAAGACGACGGGGAAGTGAACGTCGCGCGCTAGGGCCGGGCAGAGGTTCCCGGCGGAATCCCGCTCCTGGATTCGATACCCAGCCTGCCCTTCGGTCCGCGTGGCCTTTTCGAAGTCGTTCCGTCTCTTCTCCGGCACAAAGGCCGCCGTCGCCATGGCCGCCAAACCTGGGTGACGCCTCAGGAAGGCGGCGGTGAACTCGTGGAATTCGGTGGCATCGACGTTGTCCGAACTGGCGAAGAACGCCACGACGGCATCGATCGCGCCAAGGTTCGCCTCGAACTGACGCTGGATTGCCCCCGCCCGCTGTTCCGCGTCAAACCGGAAAAGGGCCTCCACGCGGCGATTCTCTCCTTCCCAGAGGAGATATCCAATCGTCCCCGTTACGGAGACCCCGGCCAGCGCCACCGCGAAGAGCAGGATCCTGCGGCGTCGGCCGGACCCTTGCATCGGCGTCTCGCCACTGCTGGCGTTGCCCGTTGGCCGCGCGTCGGCCGATTCCCGAATGTTCATCCCGAACATGAACTATCACGGCCAAAGAGGCTTGAAGATGCCTCTCCAATGTAGTTAGGACCAGCGATTGACGCAATCCTCCGGTTGCAGAAGGCGCAACCACAACCCGCGGTGGTCGGAGGACCGCTCGCCGAGTCTCCCATCGTGCCACACCAGACGCCGGGAGTCAAGGATTGCACGCCCGTGCGGTACCCGCTAAGGTGGTAGTGCGGTCGTCGTCTCCCCAGAGAATGACGTTATTCGTCCGCCCGGAGGTCAACCATGCGATGCGTGGCGCTGGTGCTCCTTCTTGTCGTGATCCAGGCCAGCGGCGCGGCGGTCCCGGCCGACGGATCGGACCTCGTGCGGAGCGACTGGTACTTTCGCGAGTCGCTCTCGGCCATCCGCGACTGGGAGGCCATCCTTGCCCGATGGGAGAAGACCCCGGACGCTCCGAAGGGCGCCCCCGTCTTTCCCGTACCGGCCGGCGGCTCGTCCGTCGATTGGCCCAACCCGATTCCTCTCCTCCTCTTGCCCGAGGAGGATCGCTCGTATCGCGTCCAGCTCACGGCGGCCGAAGGCAAGGTGAGCGTGCTGCGCCTGCGTAACGATCGCCCCGCCGCGAGTGAAACGGCCCCGGCCGGGTCGGAGGTGCAGGGCTACAAGCACCCGGGCGGCGGAGGGAAAGACCAGTGGTATCATGCGTACCATCGCCGTTTCGACAAGCTGACGAATTTCGTCGCCAAGCCGGCTCCCTTTGCGATCCACGTCGCCACGCCGCTGGATTTCGGACTCGGAAGAAACGACCTGGCAATGACGCTGCGCAACGTCTCCAACGGGCCGTTGCGTCTCGTGGCCGCCGCACGCTGGGATTCGCCTGAGAACGCGCGCGACCTTGGCCGGCGGGAGATTGCGCTCGAAGCCGGGGCATCGACGACGGTCCGATTCGTTGTCGACCTCGACGCCGAAGGAGGCGGGCTGGCCTCGATCCGCATCGAAGGCGAAGACGGATCCTTCTGGCTTCCCTTCTTCACGCACGTCGAAGCCGTCTCGGCCGTGCTGACGAGCATCGAGCAGATCCTCGCCGATACGCCCGATCCGGCTGCCGCCGCTACGCTGGAGTCGCTCCGCCGCCAGGCAAGCGCGTGCCGGCGGTCCGGCGACGGATCGCGACGCGAGGCGTGGCGCGGCCTGTTTGAGGAAGCAAGCCGGCTGCGCGACCGTCTCCTTCTGGACCGGCTAAAGTTCGACGCCCTCTTGTTCGTCAAACGGAAGCCGTTCTATTCCGAGCAGCCCTTCATGGACGCCCATCACCTGTTCAATCGGCCGGGCGGGGGAGTCTATCGCCTCGCGCCGGTCCGGCCCGATGGGCGGGTCACGCCGGTCGTCGACTCACTCGGCGAGGGAGTCTACCGCGACGTCTGTCTCCATTGGGATGCCCGGCGCCTGCTCTTCTCCTTCGGCAACGGCTCCGACCACTGGGACAGCAAGGTGAGCTATCACCTCCACGAGATCGGGGCCGACGGCTCCGGCCTCCGCCAGCTCACCACCGGGCCGAAGAACGACTGCGAGCCCTTCTACCTGCCCAACGGACAGATCGGCTTCACCTCCGACCGTTCCGAGCATTTCGTCATGTGCGGCGGCGACCGGCACGCGCCGAACTTGTTCGTTATGGAGGCCGACGGCTCCGGCCCGCGCCAGCTCAGCTTCAACGTCTTCAACGACTTCAATCCCGCCGTCATGCCCGATGGCCGGGTCCTTTACGGCCGCTGGGAGTACAACGAGCGTTCGGTCACCTCGCTGCACAATCCCTTCACGATGAACCCCGACGGCACGATGGTCCAGCCGTACTACGGGAACGCGACGATCCGGCCCAACGTGGTCATGTTCCCGCGGCCCGTGCCGGGGAGCCGCAAAGTGATGGCCCTCTTCACCGCGCATCACGGGCAGACGCACGGCTCGGTCGGGCTGATCGACGTGCGCCGCGGGATCGACGGCGACGGGCCGCTCGAAGTCCTCACTCCCGGCGTGCCGATTACCGGTGAAAAGGCCCAGGACAGCACGCAGGGCTGGTTCAGCGACCCGATGCCGCTCTCAGAAACTACCTGGCTCTGCTCCTACACGCCGACGCTTCTCCCCTGGCTGGAGCGGAGTTGGGCGTTGTACGTAGCCGATCGGCACGGCAACCTGGCGTTGGTCTACCGCGACCCGGCGATCTCCTGCGCCGAGCCGGTTCCGCTGGTCCCGCGTCCACGCCCGCACGTGCTCGCCAAGGCCCCGCCAGGCACCGACGCGACGGACGCCGAGGCGACGCTCGTTCTGGCCGACGTCACTCGGGGACTGACCGGGGTGCCGCGGGGCGCGGCGAAGCACCTCCGCATTCTCGAAGACTTGCCGCGCAAAGGCGTGACGGACGGAGGCGTGATCTGCACGTCGGGCACGCTGATCTTCACGATCAAACGGGTCTTCGGGACGGTGCCGATCGAGGCCGACGGCTCGGCCCATTTCGTCGTGCCGGCCAATCGCAACGTCTACTTCGAGGTCCTCGACGCCGACCGCCGCGAGATCCAGCGGATGCGGAGCGTGGTGTGTCTGAAGCCCGGTGAGAAGCGGGGATGCGTCGGCTGCCACGAGGGGCGCAACCAAGCCCCGTCGCCGACCCAATTCACCGCCGTCCGCCGCCCCCCGAGCCAGCCGGCACCGCCGCCCTGGGGAACGCAGACCGTGAGTTACCTCCGCGACGTTCAGCCCCTGGTGAACGCCAAGTGCGCGGGCTGCCACACCTTCGACCGGGAGAAGAACAAGGTCATCCTGACCGACGACCTCACGAATCGGTTCACCGTCGCCTATGAAGAGTTGCTCCCCTATCTCACCGTGGCGATCTCGGACCGTTGGGACCATCCCGACGACGTGCTGCCCCGCCCGCCCTACACCTACGGCTCCAAGGTCTCGCCGCTCACAAAACTCCTCGCCGCCGGCCATCACGGCGTGACGCTCACGCCGGAGGATTGGGAGCGGCTGTTGACCTGGATCGACTGCAACGGCGTCTACTACGATCGCTATGAAAACGCCCACTGGCCCAACCGCCAGATCTTCGCCGGCCCCGAGCAGCAAGCGGCCCGGGCGATCGTGGCCCGGCGTTGCGGCAACTGCCACGGCAGCGACGACGGGCGTGGCGATACCTGGTGGCTGAGCCTCAACCGCCGCGACGTGTCGCTGAGCCGGGCCCTGGCCGCGCCGCTGGCCGCCTCGGCCGGCGGGTGGCAGCGATGCGACGCGATCGTCTTCGCCGACACCCGCGACCCCGACTACCAGGCCCTCCTGGCGCTCTTCACCGCCCTGCGCGACCGGCTCGTAAAAAATCCCCGCGAGGACCTGCTTTCGATCGAGGGCACCGAGGCGGCGTGCCAGCAGGTCACGATCCCCTCGCCCCCGCCCCCCTCACCAATCAAGCCCGCAACCGAGGAGAAGGGCTGGGTCTATCTGAGCGATCTGCCGTGGCAGTCGGCCCGTTCCGGCTGGACCCGCAACGGCGACGGCCTGCCCCGGCGCGACCGCGACATCGAAGACCACCCGATGCGCCTGGGCAACAAGCGATACCCGAAGGGGATCGGCACGCACGCCCCGTCGGAAATCGTCTATCTCCTCGACGGCAAATTCGAGCGATTCCAGGCCGTGGTCGGCCCGCCGGAGCAGGGCGGCTCGGTCGTCTTCCGCGTGCTGGCCGACGACAGGCTGCTGTTCGACAGCGGCGCGATGCGGAACCGGCAGACTGCCGCCGTCGATGTCCCGCTTGCCGGCGTGCGGCAGTTGCGCCTCGTCGTGACCGACGCCGGCGACGGCTACTTCTCCGACTCCGCCGACTGGGCCGCGGCGAGGGTGAAGAAGGGATTAGTAGATTAGATGTAGACGTAGTAGACGTAGGTTATGCTTCAGCATAACCGAATCCAGGGCAGGTTATGCTGAAGCATAACCTACGCATGGCACTCGACGCCGCCGGACGCGGAGGCTATTCTTGAGCCTGTTATGCAAAAAGAAATGCCTTCTTCCTAAGGGACATTGCCATGAACGATCATCCGACCCCGACGGGCAAGACGTTTTCCGACGTCCGTATGGCGCGCCGCACGTGCTTGAAGGGCATCGCGGCGGCATGTGTCGGCGCCCGGGCGTCCGGACTGCTGGCCGGCGAGGCGAAGGGCAAGGAGAACATCCGCCTCGGGATCGACGCGAACGTGTACTCCAAGTTCTCCGTGGAGGAGGCGGCCCGACGGATCCGGGCCGACGGCTTCCGCAGCGTGCTCTGCGCCTACCGGTTCGCCGACGTGCGTTTCGATCCGCTCGCGCCGGACTGGAAGGCCGTCGAAAAAATCCTCGCGTCGTTCGAGCGTCACGAGATCACGATCGCGGCGGTCTTCGGCTACGTGAACGTGGTCGACCCGAACCCGGCCCGCCGCAAGCTCGGCGACGCCCGGCTGAAGTTCCTCCTGGAGAATGCGAAGCGGCTGGGCTGCCGCAACGTCTCGACGGAGACCGGCACGTTCAACGAGAAGTCGCAGTGGCTCGACGACCCGCGAAACTTCACCGAAGAAGGCTACCTCCAGTGCCGCGCGGCCTTCCAGAAATGGGCCAAGGTGGCGGAAGACGCCGGGGCGATCCTCTCCATCGAGGTCTACTGGCGCAACTGCATCGACTCGATCGAGCGGGCCGAGCGGCTATTGCGCGAGGTGAACTCGCCCGCCCTGAAGCTCGTCATGGACCCCTGCAACTACCTCCGCAAGGAGGACTTGCCCAAGATGCAGCCGATGCTCGATGCGATGTTCAAGCGATTGGGCGACCAGATCGTGGTGGCCCACGCGAAGGACGTCAAGGCGGCGGCTGAGGGGACCGAGTTGCCGGCCGCAGGCCGCGGCGTGCTCGACTACCCGCGATACCTCCGCCTCCTGGCGCAGCTCGGCCGCCCCATGGACCTGCTCCTCGAACACCTCACGCTCGACGACATGCCTCGTGCCCGCGACTATGTGGTTGAACAGATGAAGAAGGCGTGAAAGAAGAGGGGAGAAGGGAGAGGGGAGAAGGGAGAGGGGAGAAGGGAGAGGGGAGAAGGGAGAGGGGAGAAGGGAGAGGGGAGAGAGGAGATCAGAACTGCGCGCCGCACGAACTCGTGCTGATTGGCCCCAGAACAGGATTTCCAACCGTGGACGAACCGAAGCGATCCCTATCCAGTCTTCCCTCTTCCCTCTCCCTTCTCCCCTCTCCCTTCTCCCTTCTCCCCTCTTCCGCCTCTACTGCCATGCACAGTACCGTCTTCTCCGACCTGACCGACGTCTACGAGGCGATGATCGACTGGCCCAAGCGCCTGGCGAACGAGGAGCCGTTCTATCGCCAATGGTTTGAGCGGGCCGGGGTGCGGAGAGTGTTGGATTCGGCCTGCGGCACGGGCCGGCACGCGGCCATGTTTCGCGACTGGGGGCTGCGCGTCGAGGGGGCCGACCTCAGCGAAGGGATGATCCGGCGGGCCCGGGCGGCCTTCGGCGAGTCGGAGCGGCTCCGCTGGGCGGTCCGCGGCTTCGATCAGCCGGTCGAGGCGGCCGAGCCGTTCGACGCGGTCCTCTGCGTCGGCAACTCCCTGGCCCTGGCCCCCGACCTGGCGACCGCCCGGCGGGCCATCCGGCAGATGCTGGGTGCGGTGCGCCGGGGCGGGATCGTCGTCGTCCACGTGCTCAACCTCTGGCGTCTTGTCGACGGCCCCTGCCTCTGGCAGAAGTGCCGGCGCGCGACGCTCCCGCAAGGCGAACTGCTCATTCTCAAGGGCATCCACCGGAACGGCGCGCGGGGCTTCGTCGACCTGGTGCTCGTGGAGTATCCCGGGGGAAAGCTCGTCCACTCCGAATCGGTTCCACTGCTGGGCCTCGAACAGGCCGACCTGGAGCAAACGGCCCGGCAAGCGGGCGCCGCCAGCACCGAGTTCTTCGGCGGCTACCGCGACGAGCCCTACGACGCGCACGAGAGCGTCGATCTGCTCATGGTGGCGGAGAAGGGCTGAAGGGCCGGCTGTCCGGAGAGTACGCTGCATTGGCCCCCTCTCCCTCTGGGAGAGGGCTAGGGTGAGGGCACGCGGCTGTCATCAGTGCTCCGCCAGTCGTGCTTTGATGTGTGGCACAGCCGCCCTCGGCTGTGCGAAATGCCGTGCACAGCCGAGGGCGGCTGTGCCACATGGGATCATCGCTTCATCGATCAGAGCATGCTAGACGGAGCACTAGGGAGCTGGAAGACGTGCGACGACTGTGGCCGCCCTCACCCCCGGCCCCTCTCCCGTCGAACGGGAGAGGGGAGGTCGCGGCGCCGACCCGAAGCCCCAGAGACAATCCTTCGCCCCCAATCCCTAATCCCTCCTCTATCCCACCTTCGTGACGCCGGGGGTTGCGGCGGGGTAGGCGCCTTCGGCATCGGGATGGGCGGGCGGGTCGGCGTCCATGGCGTAGCGGGCCGGGGCGAGCCGCACCTCCGACCGGATCGCGTCGTCCCACGTGACCACCTGGCCGCTGTAGGTGGCCATGCGGCCCATCACGGAGGTCATGCTGCCGGTCGCGCCGTGGTCGCCGTCGAACATGTGGGGGCCGTCGCCGCGGATACTGGCGGCCAGGTCATTGTGCTCCCGCTGGTACGGATTGTCGCCGCGGTAGCCCCTCTGACGAAGCGTGCGGGGATTGACCGTCGTGCCCATGCCCCAGGCGCCGACGCCCAAAGTGAGCATGCCCTTGGTGCCGTGGACGTTGTCGGACACGTGGCTCCACGTGCCGGCCTGCTGGCGGGCCTGGCAGAAGTGGCGGGCGCCGTCGGCATACTCGAACTCGACGGCGTGGTGGTCCCAGATGTCGCCGTTGCCGGGGCCGAAGCGGACCTGGCGCCCGCCCATGCCGTTGGCCCGGACCGGAGGGCCATCCATGACCCAGTTGGCCACGTCGATCTCGTGGGTCGCCTGCTCGACCAGGTGGTCGCCGCAGAGCCAGCAGAAGATGCTCCAGTGGCGGATCTGGTACTCCATTTCGCTCATGCCGGCGGGCTTGAGCTCGCCGGCCCGGCCCCCGGACATGTTGAAGTAGGTGCGGATGAAGCGGATCTGGCCGATCGCGCCGTCGCGGATCCGCTGAATGCCATCGAGGTAGTTCTGCTGGTGGCGCCGCTGGAGCCCCACGACCACGGAGAGCTTCTTCTGGCGGGCCTGCCGGTTCGCGGCCACCAGGGTGCGGTAGCCCGGGGCATCGACACAGCACGGCTTCTCCATGAAGACGTGCTTGCCGGCCTCGACGGCCGCCGCGTAGTGGATGGGCCGGAAGTGCGGGGGCGTGGTCAGAAGGACCAGGTCCACGCCCGAGGCGATCACCTGCCGGTAGGCGTCGAAGCCGGTGAAACGCCGCTCCGGGGGCACGTCGATCCGCTTGCGGAGGTCCTCGTACTTCTCCAGGTTCTTCAGGCTCCTCTCCAGACGCTCGGAGAAGAGATCGCCCACGGCCACGAGCTTCACCGGCCCTGCGGTGCTGAGCGCTTCGCGGCACGCCCCGGTGCCACGGTTGCCGCAGCCGATGAAGCCGATCCGGACGGTGTCGCTTCCCGCGGCGTGGGCGCTTCGGGCGATGTCGAGGCCGGCGGCGGCTGCGCCTGTGGCCATGACGATTCGACGAGGTTGCTGATCCACGAACTGGTCCTTTCCGAGGTGTCGGCGGGCCTCACTTCGTTCGGTCCGCCCTACAAGGCTGCGGGGCTGCTTCATGACAGGCTGGAAGCCTGTGCTACGAGGTCAAGCGGGCAGGACTTTCCCGTAGTCGCGCGTGGCCTGGACGTTGAACTGGATTTCGTCGGAATATCGGGGAAACATGCCGACGATCACGCCGTCGCTCGGCTTGATCCACGAGAATGCGTTTTTGAAGGCCTCGCGGATCCGGCGGTCGTTCCTGCACGCCCGGCCGCCGGCAAGAATCTTGAAGGCCAGGCAAGGCTGCTTGACCCGGCGGATCACCTCGGTCATGGCGAGCGGATCGTCTTTGTAGAAGGCATAGGAGATTTGGAGGGTGGGGTCGGGCGGGACCTTCTCCTCGGCACCGGGGACGAGATCGCGTGTGAGGAAGTAGAAGCAGGTCATGAAGAAATCGACCTCCCACCCTTCTTCCGAGATCCGCTTGATGCAGTCGGGGTTGTGCGCCGACACGCCGGCCAGGAGCCCGGCGTCGTGCGCGGCCTTGACGAAATCATGGACGTCTTGCGCCTTTCCCTGGGCAAAGGCCCGATCGGTCGCCCCGCCGTGGTGGACCATGCCGATCGGGTGCAAGGTCTTGGCCACTTCCTTGAGCGTCGTACGGTCGCTGTGCAGGCCGAAGAAGTGCATCTTCACGCCGCGCTGGCGTGCGACCTGGAGATACTCGGCGTCTTTGTCGGTGGAGAACTGGTGGGCCGTGATCCCCGCGAGTTCGCACTGCTGGAGGAACTCGACCCTCCGCTCCAAGGTGAAATATTCCTTCATGGCCCGGTCGGTATGCGGGCCCTGGTAGGAGTAGCCGCTCAACGGATTGGCGCCCGCGACCAGACGCGTGATGCGACAGGAGCCGAGTTGAATGGTCGGCAGCGGCCCGCCGGAAGTCTTGGCGTCTGCCGCGGGCTTGGCCGGAGCCGCGGCCGGGCCCGACTTCGGAGCCGGCGCGGCCTGGGCCGCGGTGCCTGCAAGGGCCGCGGGCGCTGTGGCCGCGGCGGCAAGCCGCGTCAGGAACTGCCTTCGTCCGGCGCATGCCTCGGATGCGCCGTCGCGTCGCTCGGTCTGAGAACGAGAGCCGAATCGTGCCATGATCGCCATCCTCCGGGGGTCGTCGTTCAGGGGGCTTTGCCTATATCGTAACCGCCAAGCCGCAGCGACGGTAGCCTTGCCCGGGGCCGGATTCGTCCGCTTCTTGTGGTGCGCAGCTCGCTTCGCTCCGGACGTGCCACCCGACCCGACTTGTGGCACAGCCGCCCTCGGCTGTGCGGCACCTTCCAGCACCGCCGAGGGCGGCTGTGCCACAAAAGGATAGGCTCCTACCGTTTTGCGCCCTTGCCGGCCTTGGCCTCGGGCCTCGGCTGGCCGTAGGGCTTGCCCCAGGGCCAGGGCGTCGCCTTGACGCGTTTTGCCCATGTCTCCCACAGGCCGGTCATCCTCTGCACTTGTTCGGGATGCGTGGCCGCCAGGTCGTGCATTTCCGTGCGGTCCTTTTCCATGTCGTAGAGTTCCCATGGTCCTCGCGGGCCCTTGGCCACGAGTTTCCAGGGGCCGGTCCGCAGGGCCCGGTTCCCCTCGTGTTCCCAGAAGAGGGCGTCCCGCTGAATCGGCTTGCCCTCGAAGGCGGGCACGAGGCTGCGCCCTTCCATGGGCCGGATCGCCTGGCCGTGGAACTCCGCAGGGTACTTCGCCCCGGCCACGTCCACGCACGTGGCCATGATGTCGATCAGGTGGCCCGGTTGATGTTCCAGTTGGCCGCGACGCGCGATCCCCGCGGGCCAATGGGCAATCAAGGGGGTGGAAATCCCGCCCTCGTGCACAAAGTGCTTGTAGAGGCGAAACGGCGTGTTGCACACGTTCCTGCGCTGCGAATACCGGAAGCCTTACGTGGTGCCTGACCAGTTCCGAGCCCATCCACACGGGGGGGTGCATCCGGAACTGTGGGCATGGCAGGCGGCACACTGCGCCTCGGCTGGGTGTCTTGATGCGAGCCCGATTCCTGAGACAACGATGGGAGTCGTTGGGCAGTGGGTGCGGAACATCGCATTGGGACAACTGAACGAGGAATGAGGCAGATGACACAAGGATCAGGGAAGTCCTGCTTGCCGTTGTCGAAGAGAGTATCAAGGAAGGACCGGGCTTCGCGACGATCTTTCGGGCCAGCAACATCTCCTGACGGCCTGGCACGATTTGTTCCGTGAAGGGGAACTCTCATGGGGCTATGATGTGGATAACCCCGGCGCTCCTTTCTTCCACATGCCGACCCGGCAGGAGCCTTCTGCCGCCCGATGAGTTCGGGTTTGCCCGCCAGAATCCGGGGTAGGAACGCGGGTGTTCGACTTCTTCAAGCTCGCGGAGTTGTTCACCGGACGGAACCCGGAAAAGCCTTGCGCCGACGTCAACGATCCGGTTGAACTTGATCGGCTCGGCAGGGTCCCGGGGGCTTTGTCAGGAATGATCGCAAGCGTGATCCATCGGATGTTGGTCGTCGCCCCAGAGAAGCGGGACGCTGGAAGCAAGTTCCTCGATCCCTGGGAAGGAATCTTCAAAGCAGCGGCCAAACAGGCCCATGCCCTGGAGGGGCGTGCCGTCTGGTGAGCAACCAGGCGCAGGTGCCCGCGAGAATGGAGAACGATGGGGAAGCCGCAGGCGGTGCCTCCCGGGGTATCACCCTCTCTGCGTCACGCACACAGCGACTTCATTCTTCGGGACGTGCCTCTGCCTGCGGTTCTTCCGGGCCGGGAGAACTGGCCTTCTTGGCGGCCCATTTGCGCGGTGCTTTCTTCTTCGCGGCCGGGCGCTTCTTTTTCGCCTTCTTTTTGGCCTTCTTCTTCGCGGCGGCCTTGGGAGCGGTGGCCTTTTTCGCGGCCTTACGTCGCGAGAATCGGCGGCTGGGGCCCTGGGTGGCCCGGGTGGCCAGCCATCCGAGGGCCTGCTCCAGCGTGACCTGCTCGGGGTCGGTTCCCCGCGGCAGCGAGGCGTTGGTCGTCCCGTCGGTAACATAGGGGCCGTAGCGGCCGGCCAGGAGTTGCACCGGCTGACCGGTGACCGGAGAAGGATCGAACGTGCGGATCGGCTCGCGCCGCCGGCCCGGTCCGCGCCCCGGCTTGGGCTTGGCCAACAGGTCCAAGGCCTCTTGAAGCGTCACGGTAAGGGGCGAGAGGCCTGAAGAAAGCGAGCGGCTCTCGTCGCCGCAGGTGACGTAGGGGCCGAAGCGGCCGTTGCGGGCCGTGACCGGCTGGCCGGTCTCCGGATGAACGCCCAGGTCGCGGGGAAGCGACAGCAGCGCCAGGGCCGTGGCCAGATCGACGTCCTCGGGACGCATTCCTTTGAGGAGCGAAGCGTTTTGGGGCTTCTCGTCGCCCTCCGCGTCCCCTTTCTGGACGTAAGGCCCGAAGCGGCCGGTCTTCAGATACACCGGCTTTCCCGTCTGGGGGCAATACCCCAAGGGCTTTTCGCCTTGGGCGGCCCGGTCCAGAAGGGCCAGGGCCGCGGCCAGGTTGAGCTCGTCGGGGGCCATATCCTCCGGCAGGCTGGCGCGGCGCGTGCCCTGCTCGATGAACGGCCCGAACCGGCCCACGCGCACGTAGACCGGCTCGGTCTCGGGTCCTTCGCCCTCCGGCTTGCCGATGAGGATCCGGCTCACGTCGCGGGCGTCGATCTGGTCGGCCTTGCTCTCCAGTTGGGCCTTCAGGCCCGGGTGCTCGTTCCCGAAGTAGAACCGTTTCAGGTACTCGACGTGCCCCAACTCGCCGCGGCTGATGGCGTCGAGTTCGTCTTCCATCTCGGCGGTGAACTGGTAGTCGACCAGGTCGGGCAGGTGCTCTCGAAGGAGCTGCGACACGGCGAACGCCACCCAGGTGGGCACCAGCACGTTCCCCCGTTTCGACACGTAGCGGCGGTTCACGATCGTCTCGATGATGGCCGCGTAGGTGCTCGGGCGTCCGATCCCCATTTCTTCCAGGGCACGGGTCAGGGCGGCCTCGCTGTAGCGATTCGGGGGCTGCGTCGTGTGCCGCTTGCACTCCAGTTGCCGGCACTGGAGCACCTCGCCCACCTGAACCCTCGGGAGCACGCGGTCGCGGTCGGCCAACTCGCCCTCGGGATCGTCAGAGCCCTCCACATAGGCCCGAAGGTACCCGGGAAACTCGATGCTCGTGCCGCTCGTCTCGAACGCAGCGTCGCCGGCCTCGAGGGTGATCGTGACACGATGCCCCCGGGCGTCGGCCATCTGGCAGGCAATCGTCCGTTTCCAGACCAGGTCGTAGATCCTGAATTCCTCGGGGGAGAGTTCGCCTCGCAGATCCTCGGGGAACGCGAAGGGATGACCGGCCGGGCGGATCGCCTCGTGCGCTTCCTGGGCGTTCTTCACCTTGGTGCGGTAGAGCCGCGGCTGCTCCGAGAGGTACTCCCGCCCGTACTGGGATGCGATCAATGCGCGGGCGGCTTCGACCGCCACGGAAGCGAGGTTCGTCGAATCGGTCCGCATGTAGGTGATGTGGCCGTTCTCGTAGAGGCTCTGGGCGGCCTGCATCGTCTGCCGGGCGGTGAAGCCGAACTTGCGGTTCGCCTCCTGCTGGAGCGTGCTCGTGGTGAAGGGAGGGTAGGGCCGGGTGACGTAGGGGCGGTCCTCCAGCCCGGCCACCCGACTCTCCGCTTGCAGAACGCGGTCGCGCAGCGCCGCCGCGCCGCCCTCGTCCAAGAGAAGCAAGGCGGGGTCTTTCAGTTTGCCGGTGGCCGGGTCGAAATCGCGGCTGGAGGGGACCTTCCGGCCGGCCACGGAAACAAGCTCCGCCTGGAGCGCCTCGCCGCTCGACTTGGCAAACGTACCCAGGAGATCCCAGAACGAAGCCGCGACGAATGCCATGCGCTGCCGTTCCCGTTCCACGATCAGCCGCACCGCCACGCTCTGCACCCGGCCCGCTGAGAGCTTCGGACGCACCTTGCGCCACAGCAGCGGCGAGACCTCGTAGCCGTACAGCCGGTCGATGATCCGCCTCGCCTCCTGGGCGCGGACGAGGTCCTGATCGATCTGACGCGGACTCTGAAGGGCTTCGAGAATCGCCTCCTTGGTGATCTCGTGAAAGACCAGCCGGTGGACGGGCACGCGAGGCTGGAGCACCTCGCAGAGGTGCCAACTGATCGCTTCCCCCTCGCGGTCTTCGTCCGTCGCCAGGTACAGGTCCTTGGCCCCCTTGAGCAGTTGCTTGAGCTTTCGGACCTGTTTGGCCTTCTGCCGCGGGATCACGTAGACCGGCTCGAATCCGTGCCGCACGTCGACGCCCAAGTACGCCCAGTCCTCTTTCTTGTACTGCTCGGGGATTTCCTTGGCCCCCTCGGGCAAGTCGCGGATGTGACCGATGCTGGCTTCGATGTCGTACCCGGATCCGAGAAAACGGCTGATCGTCCGCGCCTTTGCGGGCGATTCCACGATCACCAGGGATTTTCCCGCCTTGCCTGCTGTCTTCTTGGCCATGTTAATTTCGATAATTTAGGAAGGCCGGGAAACTAACTCTTATGCTTCGTCTGCGTGCGACCACGCGCCTAACCCCGTAATAGGGATTGCATTTGCGTCCATTGCCCTTACAATCGTCGGCTTTCACCCGTAACCTAAGGACGGGACACTCATAATACGCTGGCGTAGGGTCTGTCAAGTCGAATTCGGCCGGCCCACCAGACTCGGGAAGGGGATTGCAGATGGCTCCATTCATGCGGACGTTCCGCAGGCATCGGAAAGTGATGCTTGCTGTCTTGACCCTCCTGGCGATGTTGTCGTTCGTCTTCGTGCCCACGATTATGCAGTTGATGGAGACCCGTGGACCACGGGGAAACCCCGTGGTCGTCACGACCACGGAGTACGGCTCCGTCAACGAAGCCCAACTCCAAATGATGCTTCGGCAGCGTCAGCGCCTGTACTTGTTTTTTCGGCAGTTGGCCGAGAGGGTGCAGGTGAAAGGCGGGCGTGGCGACGCGGTCCGTGAGGCGCTCGGCATGTTCGGCGGCGCGCCGGGGAGCGAGGAGGCGGCGGTCGACGATTGGCTCCTGGCGCGTAAGGCCGAGAAGTCGGGACTGAAGGTCAGCCAGAAAGCTGTCAACGACTATCTCGCGAGCCTTACCGAAGGCAAGGTGGGCAGCGACGACGTCCGCCAGATCCTCAGCGGCCTTCGCATCTCCCAGCCGCAGTTATTCGAGGCGCTCCGGCAGCAGATGCTGGCGATTCGGTTCTATCAGATGTTCTGGGTCAGCCTGGCGGCGACAACGCCGGCCCAGCGGTGGGAGTATTACCAACAGCTCAACCGGCGGGCGAGGATCGAGGCCGTGCCGGTTGCCGTGAGCAAGTTCGCCGACAAGATTGCGACCCCTTCGGAGGACGTGCTCAAGACGTTCTTCGAGAAGTACAAGGAGCGGCTCCCCGACCCCGACTCCCCGGAGCCCGGCTTCCGCGAGCCGCACCGGATTGACATTGAGTATTTCAAGGCCACCTACGAGACGTTCATCGATCCGGCGAGCGTCTCGGAACAGGCCGTCCGCGACTACTACGAGGCCAACAAGGAACAACTCTACAAGGACATGCTCCCGCCCGAGGCGCCGCCCCCTGCCGCTCCGAAGACGGAGCCGGCGAAGGCGACTCCTCCGAAGAGCGAGACGTCCCAACCGGCCGCTCCGAAGAGCGAGCCTCCTAAGAGTGAGGATCCCAAGGGCAAGGGCGCGGCCCCTTCGCCCGGCAAGGGGGCCTCCGCGCCGAGGCGGTCGCCGTTCCGTCTTGTTTCGGAACAGAAGGCGGCCTCGGCGGCCCAAGCTGCGAAGACCGCGCCGCCGGCGGCGAAGGCCGAACCCTCCGCTCCCAAGTCGGAGAAGCCTGCGGTCAAGGCGGAGCCTGCGGCCCCGAAGGCGGAGCCGGCAGCATCCAAGGCAACTCCGCCGGCCGCTGCGCCGGTCAAGTACAAACCGTTTGCCGACGTGAAGGAGGAGATCCGCAAGGCCCTGGCGCGGCAGGCGGCCCAGGAGAAGGTCCGGGACGTGCTCCGCCGGGTCCAGGACAAGCTGATCCAGTATGAGACGCAGTGGACCCTCTACGACACGCTGGAGCCCGAGAAGAAGACCTCCACTCAGCCGCCGGCGCGGCCGAATTTCGTGGAGTTGGCCAAGGAACACCGGCTCACCGCGGCCCAGACGGGGTTCATGTCGGCTCTCCAGATGGCCGGCACCGACATCGGGCAATCGCGCGTGGAAGGCCGCACCGCGTTCGTCCAGGTGGCCTTCGAGAAGAACGTCCCCGTGTTTCTTCCCGGCGTCTCCCAAGACAACGAGGGAAACAGCTACCTGTACTGGAAACTGTCCGACAGTCCCGAGCGCGTCCCCGAGTTCAACGAGCCCGAGGTCCGCAAACAGGTGCTCGAAACCTGGAAGCTGATCGAGGCACGCAATCTGGCAGTCAAGGAAGCGGAACGACTGGCCGAGGAGGTCCGCAAGGCCAAGAAGTCCCTGGCCGAGGTCTTTGCAGGGCGCAAGGATGTATCGATTGTCTCGCCGCCCCCATTCACCTGGCTCACCTTCGGGAACGTCCCGATGTGGTTCCGCATGCGTCCTCCGACGTATAGCGAGGTCGAGGGGATCTCCGGTGCCGGGACCGAATTCATGCAATCCGTGTTCAAGCTCAAGGCCGGCGAGATCGGGCTGGCCACGGACCAGCCCAAAGCGACGGTCTACGTGGTCCGATTGGTCGAGTACACGCCCAGCGATTCGGTCCTTTGGGACCTCTTCCTCGCCGATGACTACCGCGGCTACGCGATGGCCGCCCGCTACGACCAGTCCGTCGCCAACCGGCTCTGGCGCGAAGGGCTCAAGAAGGAGGTCGGGCTCCACTGGGAACGCGACCCGGCCCGGGCCCACGTCGACGCCGAAGACTGAGAAGGTTCGTCGAAACGCGATTGCCCCCCTTCCCGTCTGCGCGATTCAAGCCCGCTACTTGCCCGGCGTTTTCCCGAGGACTATGGTAAGGGGTAACGATTGCCCGTAAGACGGGTTTCCAACCCGTCCTTGATTCAGGCACGGGACTTGACGGACGGGTTGGAAACCCGTCCTACGGCCGGTCGCGTGTTGGATGAACGCACTCCAGGGGAGGCCCATTCATGGAAAACGGCAAGATGAGGAAGAAGGGGGAGCGGACACTTCGGTGGGGAGTGATCGGCCTGGGCTGGTTCGGCGAGATCCACGCCGACGCCCTGGCGGGAATGCCGGGCATCGATCTGGCGGCGCTCTGCACGCGGCGTCCGCAGCGCCTGGCGGAGGTGGCCGACAAGTACGGTGTGGAGAAGCGCTACACCGACTACCGCGAGCTGCTGGCCGATCCCGACGTCGACGTGGTGAGCATCACCACGCACATCCAGGACCACCGCATTCCCGCGGTGGACGCCCTCCGCGCCGGCAAGCACGTGTTGCTGGAGAAGCCGATGGCGCCGACCGCCGCGGAGTGCGACCCGATTGTGGAGGCCGCCCGGGAGAGCCGCGGGCTGTTCATGGTCGGACACATCTGCCGCTTCGATCCCCGGGTCGCGTTGGCGAAGCAGGCGATCGACGAGGGACGCATCGGCCGGATCATCTCCATGCACGCCCGTCGCAATCTCTCGAAGGCCATCGGCAAGGTCGTGTGCAACAGCATTTCGGCCCTGATGGGCGACGGGATCCACGACACCGATCTGATGCTCTGGTTCAGCGGCGCCCGGGCCGTGAGCGTCTACGCCCAGGAGGTCCATCCCGACCAGTCCAAGTATCCGGAAGGCGGTTGGGCCATGATGCGGTTGGACAACGACGCCGTGGCCGTGGTCGAGTCGATCTGGTACTTGCCGGAGAGCACCCCGTACCAGATCGACGCCCGGCTGGAAGTGATCGGTACCGAAGGGGCGATTTACATCAACTGCGGCGAAGCCGGCCTCACGATCCAGGGCGCCCGCGGCGGGGCCATGCCCGACACGATGTACTGGCCCCAGGTCTTCGGCGAGCGATTCGGCGTGCTCACCGCGGAGCTGCGCTACTTCGCCGACTGCGTGCTGGAAGGCCGGGCCCCGGAGCGGATCACGCCGGAAGAGTCGCGCGAAGCGGTCCGTGTCATGGCCGCCGCGGAAGAATCGTCGCGGAGCGGGAGACTTGTGATATTGGCCTGATTGGGTTCGTACGATTGTCGGAGGACATAGAATGGGCTGTAGGGAACGCCCTCTGTGGCGTTCCGGGAATCGCCATGGATGCCGTCATTTCGCTTCACGGAATGCCACGGAGGGCGTTCCCTCCAGGTGGCCGGCGGTACAATGGAGATGGATCAGATTCGGAGAATGCAATCCCATGACTGAGATCATCTTCCTCGTTGAAGAGGCGCCCGAGGGAGGCCTCATCGCCCGCGCCTTGGGCCACTCGATCTTCACCGAGGCCGACACGCTTGAGGAATTGAGGAAGAACGTCCGCGACGCGGTCGAGTGCCATAGTGAAGAAGGACACCGCCCGCAACTGATCCGGCTCCACTTCGTGCGAGAGGAAGTGATTCCCGCATGAAGCTCCCGCGAGATTTATCTGCCGGTCAACTGGTCCGCATGCTTGGGAGGTTCGGGTATCAAGTGACCAGACAGACCGGGTCGCACATGCGGCTGACCACGCAGCAGCGGGGCGAGCACCACGTCACGATTCCTCGACACGACGCCTTGCGTGTCGGTACGCTCGCCGGAATTCTTGCGGACGTGGCGGAGCACTTGGGCCTTTCACGTGACGAGTTGCTGGAAGAGCTTTTCGGGAAGGGACCGTCGTGAGTTACCTCGGCATTGACGTCGGCACCACCGGCTGCAAGGCCGGACTGTTTGGCACGGAGGGCCGGCTGGCCGGCCTGGCGTACCGGGAGTACCCGCTCTTGAGCCCCGAGAAGGGCTGGGCGGAACTCGATTCCGGGCGCGTGATCGCATCGTGCCTCGAGGTGATCCGCGAGGCGGCCGCCCTGTTGCCCGGCGATCCGGTCCGCGCGATCGGCATCACGTGCCAGGGCGAGGCGTTCACGCCGGTCCGCCGCGACGGCCGCTACCTGGGCAACGGGATGGTCTCGTCCGACGCCCGGGCCGCGACCATCGCGACGACATGGAGCCGTGAGTTCGGTGTGGATCGCCTCTACGACCTCACGGGCCACACGCCGCACCCGATGTTCACGTTGTTCAAACTGCTGTGGCTCCGTGACCATCGCCCGGACGTCTGGAACGAGGCTGCGCGGTTCTATTGCTTTGAAGAGCTGTTGCAGGCCCGGCTTGGCCTGGAGCCGGCCATCAGTTGGCCGTTGGCCGGCCGGACCATGTTGTTCAACGTCCGCGAGCACCGGTGGGAAGAGGAGATCCTCTCGGCCGTGGGGCTCGACGCCTCGCGATTGGCGCTCCCCGCGGTCTCGGGTACGGTCGTCGGCGAGGTCAGCGCGGGCGTGGCCGCGGAGTTGGGGCTGCCGGCGGGGGTGAAGGTCGTGGCGGGCGGGCACGATCAGCCTTGCGGGGCGTTGGGGGCGGGTGTGGTCGAGCCCGGCGCCGCCATGTATGCCACCGGCACCGTCGAGTGCATCTGTCCCGCGTTCGCCGCGCCGATCTTCGCCGAGAACCTGCTCCGCAGCAACCTCTGCACCTACGATCACGCCGTGCCGGGGATGTACACCACGGTGGCGTTCAGCCTCACCGGTGGGAATCTCCTGCGATGGTTCCGCGACCAGTGGGGACAGATCGAGCAGGAAGAGGCCCGGCGCACCGGGGCCGATCCCTACGATCTCCTGCTGCGCAGCATGCCAGCGGACCCGACCGACTTGACGGTGCTGCCCTACTTCACCCCGTCGGGCACGCCGTATTTCGACGCCGAGGTGCCGGGGGTGATTCTCGGGTTGCGTCTGAGCACGACGCGCGGGCAGGTGCTCCGGGCGCTCCTGGAAGGCGTGGCCATGGAGATGCGGCTCAACGTCGAGATCCTCGACCGGGCGGGGCTGCACATCCGCGAGTTCCGCGCCATCGGCGGCGGGGCGAAGAACCTGGCCCTCACCCAGTTGAAGGCCGACGTGCTCGACCGCCCCATCACGACCCTCGCCGTGACCGAGGCCGGCTGTCTCGGCGTGGCCCTGCTCGCCTGCGCGGCCGATTCCGGGTCCAGGCCGCAGGACCTGGTGGGCACCTGGGTCCAGCCGCAGCAGATCGTCGAACCCAACCCCGCCCGCGCCGCCGTCTATCGGGATCGTTTCGGTAGTTATCAGAAGGTCTATCCGTGGATGAGGGAGCGGTACGCAGTAGGCAGTAGGCAGTAGGCAGTAGGCAGTAGGCAGTAGGCAGTACGCAGTACGCAGTTGCCGGAGGTCGAGTCGTTGGCGGGTTGCAGTGGCCGTTGTCATCTCCCAAGTCCCGCCTGCGTACCGCGTACCGCCTACTGCGTACTCACCACAAGGAGACTCCCATGATTCGCCCGACCGTCGGATTCATCGTGTATGGCGTCCACAAGGACGGCTTGAAGGACCCGATGGGCCAGCCGTTCATTGACGATGGCCTCGTGGCCCGATCCAAGCAGGCCCTCATGGACCGCGGCATGGACCTGGTGGTGCATGACGTGGTGGTCGCCACGAAGGCCGAAGCGGCTGCGGCCTTGAAGCGGATGAAGGACGACGAACGGATCGACTGCGTCGTGCTCTTCTCCGGCACCTGGGTCTGGGCCGCGCACATGATCGCCGCGGTCCGCGATTTTGCCATGACCGGGCGCGGCGTGCTCCTGTGGACGCATCCGGGCTCGCAGGGCTGGCGGCCGGTAGGCGGGCTGGTCATGCACGGGGCGCTCTTGGAAGTGGGCATCCCGCACAAGTTTGTCTACGGCGCGGCCGACGACGCGGCCGAGGTTGACCGCATCGTGAGCTTCTGCCGCGCGGCCCACATGAAGAACTGGCTCAACATGTCGACGATCGGCACGTTCGGCGGGCGCGGCATGGGCCAGACGTGCGGCGTGGCCGATCCGAGCCAGTGGATGAAGATGTTCGGCGTCGATATCGACAGCCGCGACACCACCGAACTGATGCGCACGGCCCAGGCCGTTTCCTCCGGCGAACTGGACGCCCTGGAACCGCGGATCCGGAAACTCTTCAGCGTCGTGCCGGCCAAGAACGTCGTCAACGAGCGGTCGATGCGTCTGTATCTGGCGATCAAGAGGCTCGTCGAGCGGAACGGCTGGGACTTTTACACGATCCAGTCGTTTCCCGGCCTGGGCGACGATTACAGCGCCTCCTGTTTCGCCCAGAGCATGATGCTGGAGGACGGCTGTGGCACGTCGACCCTCGGCGACTTCAACACGGCGATGACGGTGCTCCTGCTCACCAAGCTGAGCCGCGAGCCCGTCTACTACGGCGACTTGCAGCACCTCGACAAGAAGAGCGGCGAGATCAAGATCATCGGCGACGGAGCCTGCCCGCCCTCGCTGGCCGGCAAGCTCGGCCCGGCCGGTTTCGCCGAACACGGAATTCCCACGGAAGGCGAGGCGGGCGGGCTGTCGATCCACCTCGTGTGCAAAGTGGGCGAAGGGGTCCTTGCCCGCCTGGGCCGCGTCGACGGCGAGTTCACCATGGTCATCACCCGCGCCTCGATCTTCGAGCCCCCGGCCGGCCAACTCGAAGCCCGCAAGCTCGAATGCGGCATCCCCTTCTGGCCGCACGGTTTCGTCACCGCCCACGGCGACATGGACGTCATGCTCGAGAACTGGACGAACGAATACGCCTGCCTGGGCTACGGGTCCGAACTCTATGCCGACCTCATCGACTTCTGTAAGATGACCGGCATCCGGGCCGTGCTGCCGTGACGTGGCATCGTATCGGCCGGTTCGGGAAGCCCCTGAAGGGGCTGAGAATCCGGCACGCTGCGACCCCGTCCCAGGCGTAAACGCCTGGGCTAGAGAAAAGAGAAGATGGCAGTTTGAGCGTGGATCGCAGAAGGGAGAGACCGCATTCTCAGCGTTGAAGGCGACCGTCCCCCCCTTTCTCTAGCCCAGGCGTTTACGCCTGGGAACGAAAGCGACAAGAGACGGAATGTCAGCCCCTTCAGGGGCTTTCGCGACAGCACCGGCGGAATCGGAGATGCCCATGGGCCACGCATTCCACCAACTGTACTACCATTTCGCCTGGGCCACTGCTCGCCGGGAGGCTGTCATCGAACGGGCGTGGCGACCGCGACTCCTCGACATCCTCAACGAAGAGGTGAAGAAACGCAACGGGTGGCCGATCCGCCACAACGCTATGCAGGACCATGTCCATTTCCTGGTGCGGCTGTCGCCGAAGGCCACGGTGAGCAGTTTCATCGGCGAGGTGAAGGGAGCGACGTCGTATCGAGTGAATCACGAACTGAAGCCGGCTCGGGGGCTGTATTGGCAAGAGGGATACGGCGTTTTGACGTTGCGGAGAGATGAACTGGAGAAGGTGTCTCGCTATATTGACGATCAGGAGGAACATCACCGCAGCCGGCGGTTGTCGGAACTGCTGGAAATGACGGAGACTGACGACGACGATTGGCCCGGCGAGCGGTCATTCGGATAAAGCCCCTGAAGGGGCTACAGATTGCGATTATCGCCCCGTCGTCCCAGGCGTAAACGCCTGGGCTAGGGAAAGGAAAAGGAACACAAGATTGTAGGGTGGGACAAGCGGAGCGCAGTCCCACCGGCGGCTCCGTGCAGATTCCGGTGGGACTGCGCTTCGCTTGTCCCACCCTACGATTGCTTTCGACACGGCCGTAGCGACCCGAACGCCTGAGCCGGGATAACAGGGAAATGAACGACGTACTCCTCAAAGACTTCCGTCCGGACTGTCTGCTGAAGGTGGCCTCGCACGTGCCGCAGAAGGCCCGGTTCCCGGTCATCGATGCCCACAACCACCTTTTCGGCGAGTTGGCGCCGGAGAAACTCGTCGAGGTGATGGACGCCGTGGGGATCCGCCTCTGGGTCAACGTGACCGGCAACACAACCATGCCGCTGGAGAACAACACCTACACGATCGCCCGGCGCCCGATCGACCATTTTCTCGACCGTTACGTGAAGCCTTATCCGGGCCGGTTTGCCGCCCTGACCATGTCGGATTTCGCCCAATGGGACGACCCGGTGCTCATCAAAGACGACCGCTTCGCCCCGCGGTGCATCGAGCATCTCGAAGAGGACGTGGCCAAGGGGGCCTGCGGGCTGAAGGTGACGAAGGAGCTTGGCCTGCGGTTCCGCGACTCCGAGGGAGCGATGCTCCGCGTGGACGACGAGCGGCTTGCGCCGATCTGGGAACGGGCCGGGCAACTGGGCATCCCGGTGCTGATCCACGTTTCCGATCCCATCGCCTTCTTCCTCCCGCCCGACGCCCGCAACGAGCATTATCTCACGCTCCGGGAGTTCCCGGGCTGGAGCTTCACGGGATCGCATTTCTCGAAGTGGGACTTGCTCGATCAGCGGAACCGGATGATCGCGCGACACCCGCGCACGACGTTCCTGTTGCCGCACGTGGCGAACCTCCCGGAGGACCTGGCAACGGTGGGCGAGCTGCTCGACGCCCATCCCAACGTGGTGATTGATTTCTCCGCCCGGATCGACGAACTGGGACGCCAGCCGTATACTGCCCGTGATTTCTTCATCAAGTACCAGGACCGGATCCTGTTCGGGCTCGACATGCCGGTGTCGCCCGAGGCCTACCGCTGCTACTTCCGATTCCTCCAGACCCGCGATGAGTATTTCGACTACCCCGACTACATCGGCCGCTTCGGGGTTTACGTGCGTTGGAGGATTTTTGGGCTCGACCTGCCGGACGAGGTGCTGGAGAAAGTCTACTCGAAGAACGCCCTGCGGGTGATGCCCGGAATCCGGACGGATTGACGCATGACGTTGGAGGACCGCGCGAGCTTTGGAGTGCGGCGACTTGTCGCCGCTTTGGATTGGGGGGGGCGGCACGGCAGGCGTTGGTTGAGGCTGCGTTTCAAGAAAAGAAAGCGGCGGCAGGCCGCCGCACTCCAAAGGCCGAGGGAAGTGTCAAGAAGGGGAACCTATGAAGATGCAGTTCGATCACTTGGGAATTGTCACCACGGAGAAGAAGGCCGACGAGATCTACGTGGAGGCGACGAAAGTCTGGGTCACCGACTTCCAGCGCCATCCGTACCACGTGGAATGGCTGCGGTTCGAGCCCGACAGCCCCGTGACCGGCCCGGTGCGCACGATGCCACACGTGGCATTTCGCGTGGATAGCATTGCCGAATGCTCCAAGGGCCTCAAGGTCCTCCTGGAGCCTTTTGACGCGGGAATCGCCGTGGTCGGTTTCTTCCAGACGCCGGACGGCGCCATCGTGGAGTTCATGGAATATCCGAAGGAGTGAGAAGCATGTTGAACATCAAGTCGGTGATGGTGACGGGCGCGAGCGGCAAGCTGGGCGCGCCGCTCTGCGAGGCCCTGGTGGCGGCGGGCTATCACGTGATCGCGGTCGACCGCCGGTTGCCCGTGGGCGTGGACGGCGTCGAGGAAGTCCAGCTCGACGTGGCCGACAGCCCGGCCGTCGAGGCCCAGGTCGCGCGGAGCGACGCGGTCATCCATCTCGCCTCGTGCAAGGAGGACCGCGACGCCGTGATCAAGGTCAGTGCCCAGGGCACGTTCAACCTCCTCGATGCGGCGATGCGGACCAAGAAGCCGAAGCGGGTCGTCCTGGCCAGCGGCGACGCGGTGAACGGGATCTACTTCAACCCCCAGCCCGTGCCGATTCGCGAAGACATGCCGATGGTCGCCTATCCGGGCTACTACCCGCTTTCAAAAGCCCTTGAAGAGACGATGTTCCAGGAGTTCTTCTGGCAGGCGGGCGTGCCGACGGTCTGCCTGCGCATGTCGTGGATCCAATCGGAGGACGACATCCTCACGCATCTCACGGTGGCCGGCGACCCGTTCGGCGTCCCCGTCTGGTCGGAGCTGATGAACGACCAGCAGCGGGCACGGTACGCGGGCGGGCGTGACGCGGCCGTCGCCTTGCGCCATCCCGACGGCACGCCGATGCTCCGGCACATCGTGGCCGTGGAGGATTGCGTCCAGGCGTATCTCCTGGCGCTGAAGACCGAGGGGATCGAAGGCGAGACGTTCATGATCGCCATGACCGACCCGTTCAACTACGTCGACGCGGCGGCCCACGCGGCCAGGCAACTCGGGATCGACGTGCTCGACCTGGTCGATCCGGTCGGCAAGGATTTTTGCATCGACACCACCAAGGCCCGCTACGTGCTCGGCTACCGGCCGAAGCACGACATCTTCAGCCTGATCGACAGCGCCGTCGAGTTCCGCCGCACGGGCCGCCAGCGCCGGCAACGGTCGGGATTCAAGGGATAGTTGAGGGGTAAGGGAAGAAGAAAGGAAGAAAGGGGAAGGGAAAAGGGAAAAGAAGACGGGAGAAGGGGAAAGAGAGAGAAGGTGAACATGCCGGCATCTTTTCCTTTTTTCCCCCTCTTTTCCTTTTCCCTTCCGCATTTCCTGCATCGGCAATACGCGCGACACGCGAGGAGGAAGACCATGAGTCATTTGAAGGATAAGGTCATTCTGATCACGGGCGGGACCTCGGGGATCGGCGAGGCCTGCACCGAGCTTTGCTGCGAGCACGGGGCCAACGTGGTGGCCATGTCGATCCAGGCCGCCGAGGGCAAGGCCCTGGCCGATCGGCTGACGGCCAAGGGCTTTTCGTGCCTGTTCCACCTGGGCGACGTGAGCAAGGAGCCCGACGTGAAGGCCGCCGTGGATCTGGCCGTCGCGACGTTCGGCCGCCTCGACGCGGCCTGCGCCAATGCCGGCGTCCTTCGGAACCAGAAGATCACCGAGATCACGCTCGACGACTTCCACACGATCATCAATGTGAATCTCCTGGGCCCGGTGCTCTTGGCCAAGCACGCGATTCCCGTGATGGAGCGGCAGGGGAAGGGGGTGATCTGCTTCACCACGTCGGTGGCGGCCGACATCGGCTTCCCGGAGCATGCGGTGTACGGGGCGTCGAAGGCCGCCTTGGTGGCCTTGATGCGATCGCTCACCACCGACCACAGCCCGAAGGGCGTCCGCTTCGTGGGCGTGAGCCCGGGGACGATCGACACGCCGATGCTGGCCGCCTCCTGCGCGGGCTTCTCCAAGCCGAAGGATGAACTGTACGCCGAGGTGGCCAAGAAGATCCCGGTGCAGCGCATGGGCAGGCCGGTCGACGTGGCCAACGTGGTTGCTTTCCTGGTGAGTGACGAGGCTGGCTTCGTGAACAACTGCGTCGTGCCCGTCGAAGGCGGCACGCTTGCCTTGCCGCCGTGGTGAGCGGACCGACGCGGCGCTCCGCGTAGCGGAGTGCCTCCGTCGCATGGAAAAGACGGCTCAGGCCGTCTCCCGGTGCACCCGGCTCAGCGAGGAGTATCCCTGGTGCCCGCTTTCTGAGCGAGTTTTCGGACTTCGGAGATGACCACGTCTTCCACCTCGGGGGCGAAGAGTCCGATGTCGAGCGTGAGGCACATCGACTCGTGGCCGCCCTCCTTGAGGATCTGGGCCGTCGGTAGATAGCCGAACGACTCGTTGCAGTACGCGGCGACCCACAAGCCCTGCGGCCCGAGCACCTGGGCGATCCTCGAAGCGTAAGCCGACACGGCCTCGCCCGAGAGGGCCACCAAGGTCAGATCGTCGCCGAACTGCCAGACGGCCAGCGGCGCCCGGTAGGACGTCGGCAACGGCTTGCCGGCCGCCAGGGTTTCGAGCATGCCCTTGGCGTTTCGGGCATGCCAGGTCGACGGCCCGGTGGCCATGGCCTGCAACTGCTCGCGGGAGAAATCGTGGGCCAGGGGCAAGTCGATCCAGTCCAGTTCCGCCCGCAGGGGCCCTCGGACCGGCCGCATCGGACCGCCGGCCACCCGGCTCACCTCGGCCGCCAACTGCTCGCCCTGCTGCCGGGCCATTTCGGCGGTGCCGCGGGGGTGCGAGTTCGCGTCGGCGCCGCAGCCGATCACGAACATGGCTTGGGCACCGGGATGACGTTTCTCCAAGGCGGCCTGGGCCAAGCCGGCGTAGTCGCCGGAGATCTTCTTGTTGTTGCCGTCGAGCGTGACGGGATGGCACGCGCAGCCGAACACCAGCCCCCGGAGCCGGCCGTCCGCTCCGTCGATGCGGAGCACCGGCACGTTGCGGTCCACGGGCCCTTCCGGGTTGGGGGCCATGACGATCCCCTGCTTCGCCGCCGTGCGGCGATTCATCACCAGCGCGGCCCGGCCGACGCCGAGACTCAGACGCGCCGGCTGCATGTCGCGAACGGCCGCGGCCGCCAGGTCGGCAATCTGCTCCTCGATGCGCCGGGTGTAGGCCGCGACGCGCGGACGCTGCTCGTCCGGAACGCCGAAGGAGTCGAGGTCCCGGTTCATGCCCACGACCGGTCCGGAGTGCGTGTGCGAGGCATTGAGCAGGATCTGCCGGCGATTGAGTCCGGTCTTCTCCAGGATCCGCCCAGCCACCGCCTCCGCCACGTCGCGGCGGAAGAACAGCAGATCGGCCGAGACGAGCACGGCCCGCGTCCCCTCCGGCGATTCGACGGCCATGGCCTTGGCGTAGAGGTCGTCGAGCACGCCGTCGGACACACGCGGCCCGTAGCCGCACATGGGCATGGGCCCCTCAGGCGTGATCCGCACCCGGGCCAGACCGACGCGCCAGGGGACTTCTCCGGATCGCGCCTCACCGCACGAGAGACAAAGCACCAGCACCGCGGTGACAGACCGAGCGCCTCGGAATTCAAAGCGACCCATGGTTGACCCTTCTCGTAGGGTGGGACAAGCGAAGCGCAGTCCCACCAGAAGAACGTCGTGCATTTGGGTGGGATTGCGTTTTCGGCGTTCTGGTGGGACCGCGCTTCGCTTGTCCCACCCTACACCCGACACCTTCAGTTCGCAGCTCAGACAACTTCTCAACCCGCCATTCTAGGGGAAGCGGCGACCCAGGTCCAAGCGTTTCAGCTTGAAGGACCAATTCCCGCGGGTTAAGCTGCCATCCATGAGCTACTGGAAGGACAAAGTGGTCTTGGTGACAGGGGGCTCCAGCGGGCTGGGCCGGGTGATTGCCGAGGGGTTCGCAGCAGTCGAGGCGAAGGTCGTGATCGCCGGACTCGAGCCCGAGGCGGTCGAGGAGGCGGCGCGGAGCCTGGCGGCCTCCGGCGGCGAGGCCTTGGGGATCGCGGTCGACATCACGCGCCAGGACCAGGTCGATTCGCTCTTCCGCCAGGTCCAAGAGCGATTCGGCGGTCTCGACGTGCTGGTCAACAACGCGGGCCGATCGATGCGGGGCAAGCTGATCGACACCACCCCGGAGCAGTTCCGCGACCTGATGGAGTTGAACCTCATTGCCCTGGTGCGGTGTACGCAAGCGGCCATCCCGCTCCTGCTTCCGCGGCGGGGACATGTGGTGAACATCGGCTCGTTGGCCTCGAAGGCAGCCTCGCGTTGGGTCGGGGCCTATCCGGCCACGAAGCACGCCGTCGCGGCGCTGTCGCAGCAGTTGCGTCTCGAATTGGGACCGGAAGGATTGCACGTGCTGCTGGTCTGCCCCGGTCCGATTGCCCGAGAGGAAGACCGGCTTTACCCCTTGGAAGGCTTGGAGGACCTGCCGGAACGCGCCCGGCGGCCTGGCGCCGGGGTCCGCGTGCGCCCGATTGCGCCGCAGTCGCTCGTGCGGGCGATCCTCCGTGCGTGCGAGAAGCGGAAGCCGGAGTTGATCGTGCCCCTCTCCGCGCGGATCCTCTTCGCCGTCGCCGCGATCTGCCCCCGTCTGGGCGACTGGCTGGTGCGGCGGGTGACCTGATGGCGTCTTGGGGCTTTGGTCTTGGGGCTTTGGTCTTGGGGCTTTGGTCTTGGGACTTCGGACCTCACGCCAGCCCCTGAGACCGAAGACCGAAGACCGAAGTCCGAAGACCGAAGTCCAAAGCCCCTTCCCCAACCCATCACGCCGGGTGCGGCCGGGAGCCGAGTCTGCGTGATTCGGTGGCGTAGAAGTGGTCTTCCTGGCTCCGGGTCCATTCGATGAGGAGGACGAGCCAGGCGAAGCTGGCCAGGGCCGCCGCGAGGGCCCAGGCGTTCATGTCCTTCTTGAGCAGCGTGTCGTACAGGCCGTGTAGCACCATGGGAACGCCCAGCACCCAGACGAGCGTGGCGGCCATGTCGCCCCAATCCCAGTCGCTTTCCAGCCACGCCTTGCGTCGCCAGACCATGATGCCGGCCGAAGCGCCCCACACGGCGTGCAGGCCTGCGCACGAGATGAATCGGACGAGGTACATGCCGCCGGTCGAGATGCCGTTGTAATACGACGACGAGTAGAGGATTCCTTCCGCGACTCCGAAGCCGATCCCACTGGCGAGGCCCCACATGCACGCTCCACGCCAGTCGAGCGACCCGCCGCCGCGCACGCGGACAATCACCGGCAGGGCCTTGGTCAGCTCTTCGCAGAGTCCGACGCCGAACGTGTAGCCGAAGAAACTCACCCAGAACCCCATCTCCGGGTCCAATGCCGCGTGGTAGGAGAACCCGATGAACTTGACGACATAGAAGAGGAGCACCAGGATGCTCCGGCCATACATCTGAAGCCCTGCGTCGCCGCGGCCAGGGCGTAAAGCCAATGGACCCACGTTCCGTGGGAGAGGTGGGCCCCTTCAATCTTCTGGTCCGGCAGAAGCTCGAAGAGTCCTCCCGAGGAGTCGTCGCTTTCGGCCTGCAACTTCTGAAGGACCTCGGGCTTCGATTCCAGCGACTTGAGCGTCCGCTCCAGCCGTTGCTCCACGTTGTCGCTGCTGCTGAGCAGGGAGAACGCCAGCGGCACGAGGACCAGCACGAAACCAAGGTAGAGACGATGGACCCGAGGCCGGGCCGGCACATGCGGGATGTCCGGCGTGCGGGGCATCTGGACCTGCCCCGGGGAATGCAACGGCGGGCCGAGCGGCATTTCGCCGGGCAGGCTTGCCGCTTGGGCCGGTAGGTTGGGGGAAGGAGCCGGGGCCGCACAAGCCCTGGGGCCCGGAACCGCCTTCGGCGGATTGGCCTCTGGCCTCTCGGCCAGCGCGGCCGCGGCGAGTGCGTCGGCATCCGCATCGGGTGCCGCGGGGATCTTCATCGCGTGACGGCAGGCAGGACACGCGGCGGCCTTGCCCGCCATCGCGTCGGGCGCCTTCAATGACTTGCTGCAATGAGGACAGCGGACCCGAATCATATTCGTTCCCTCCGCAAGCGATCGAAGCCGCCGACTGATCGGGACGAGAAGCCGGGAACCCTCCAATGCCGCTAGAATAACAGCACCAAAGTGTATGTACAAGAGGCCCGATCGCGGGGGGTGGGAACCTCGTGGTCCGGCGGCCGCGGTTCTGGTATAAAGTGGGAATAGATCCCTTTGGCGAGCCGGCTGCGCGAGTTGGGCCCGGCGACGGAGAGGAAGTGACGCAAGACTTCAGCCCTAGGAAGTTGCAGGAAGAGAAGAAGGCGAATCGAAAGGAACGCTCCATGTCTTCGTCCGAGACGCCGCAGTCGTCGCCAACCCCTCAGGACCTGAAGGCGGCGATGAAGGCATTCCGAAAACGTCTGAAACTCACCCGGCTCGACGACCAATCGCGGATCGGCGTGGGGCCCTTTAGCAGCGGGCGGGAGTCGGGGATCGTGGCCATCTCGCCTCCGGAGCAATTCCCGCAAGCGGTCTGGGACGAGTTGGTGCGTCAGGGCAAGCTGAGGAGGGCGGGCCAAGGGCAGTACGAACTGGGGCAGCCGTAAAAACTGAACGCATGCACACGTTGGTCGGGCTGGAGATCTGTGATAGGCTACCCACCAAGGAGGAGGGAGTCCTGCATCCGCGGCCGGCGTCGCCGGCCACGCGGCCCGTCGCGGTGGATTGAAACACAGAAGCAAAGGAACCGCTATGGAAGCCAGCGAAGCGTCCTCGCCCAAGAAACCGATGAACAAGACCGAGATCCTGGCCGCCCTTTCCGAGGCGACGGGACTCACGAAGCAGCAAGTCGGCGCCGTGTTCGATCAGCTTGCCGAGCTGATCAAGAAGAACCTCGGTTCCGAGGGCCCCGGCACGTTCCCCGTGCCCGGGCTTATGCAGATCAAGGTCGTGCGCAAACCCGCCACGCCCGAACGCAAGGGAATCAATCCCTTCACGAAGGAAGAAACGGTGTTCAAGGCCAAGCCTGCCAAGAACGTGGTCAAGGTGGTGCCGCTTAAGGGACTTAAAGACATGGTGTAGCGCCATGGCCGAGCGAAAGAAGAGATTGACGCGGGCCGACGCGCGGGCCCAAGCAAGGGGCAGCATCGCCAGGACCGTCAAACCCTGGCCCATGGGCCTCGAACTCAACTTGTCGAGGATCAAGACCCTGGCGGCCGGCGAATGGAACTTCGAGAAGTTCTACGACCAGGTCCGGCAAGTCGCCGGAGGGTCGATCACTCGCGAAGTGTTGCAGGAGTTCATGAAGGCGAAGCAGATCACGATGAAGACCCGGCCCAAGGGAGGCTGGAAGGCACTGTGAACGGCATCGCCTTTACAGGCGATCCTAATTCGAGTGAGTTGCGGTTGCGGAGGGTGTAGGGTGGGACAAGCTCCAGCGCAGTCCCACCAGAAGACCGCGAGAATCCCGGTGGGACTGCGCTGGAGCTTGTCCCACCCTACCTCTCGTCGGCGCTCCCGCAACAGAGACGAACCAAAGGAAAGGAGACGACTCGTGGACAAGTGGCCCATCGGAGTGTTTGCGAGTATCGACGCCGGGTTGGGCGTCAAGCTGGAGGTCGTTCGCGAGCTCGGCATCCCGACCGTCCATCTCCATGCGCCGCACCGGTCGACGCGGACGCCGGAGCGGGCCGCCGCGTTCCTTGAACAACTCCGCGCCATGGGAGTGACGATCTCGGTGGTCTTCGGCGGGTTCGAAGGGGAGAGCTACGCCGACATCCCGACCGTGGCCCGCACCGTCGGCCTGGTCCCGCCCGAGACCCGCGCCGAGCGGACCCGGGAACTCCTCGAAATCTCCGACTTCGCCCGCTTGCTGGGCGTGGAGGCCGTCGGGCTTCACGTGGGTTTCGTGCCCCACGATCGCTCCGACCCGCTCTATAGCCAGGTCGTCGCCGTCACCCGCCAGGTCTGCGACCACTGCCGCGGCAACGCCCAGCGGCTCCACCTGGAGACGGGCCAGGAGCCGGTCGACGCCCTCCTGCAGTTCATCGGCGACGTGGAGCGCGACAACCTCTTCATCAACTTCGATCCTGCGAACATGATCCTGTACGGGTCGGGCGAGCCGATTGCCGCCCTGCGCAAGGTCGGCAAGTTCGTGCGGAGCGTCCACTGCAAGGACGGGAAATGGGCCGCCGAGCCCGGCAAGCAGTGGGGGCGGGAGGTTCCGTTCGGCCAGGGGGACGTCGGCGCGGAGAACTTCCTGCGGACCCTCCAGGAGATCGGCTACACCGGCCCGTTGACCATCGAGCGCGAGATTCCCGAGGAGCCCGCCCGCCAGAAGAGCGAGATTTCCCAGGCCGTCGCGCTGTTGGAAGAGTTGAAGGCCAAGATCGGATAGGAGAAGAACGAGTTCATGCCCGGCTTATCGATCAACGTACCCCACGCCCTGGATCTCCCCGAGGTCATGCGCCGGCTGCGCGATGGTTGCGAGGCCGCCAAGACGGCGTATCAGTCGCACCTGAGCGACTTCGAGGAAATATGGAACCCCGATTCTCTCTGCTGCCGGTTCCGCGCCTTGGGGCAGAAGTTTCAGGGGACCCTCCAGGCCGCACAGGACGAGGTCCGCGTGCAGATGGACCTGCCGATGATGGCGATGATGTTCCGCGGGGCGATCGAGAGCAAGGTCCGCGAGGAACTCGGCAAGCTGCTGGCCTAGTGCTTCGGACATGAACAGCTCGGTCCACGACACGGGGCATCTCGGGGCAGGCCCCAGCGGCGCTGCGTCGCTTGTGCGCGGGGCGCTGGAGGAGGCGATCCGCGCCGTCGAGCCGCGGGCGGTCGTGGTGCGGCCGAGGATCTTGCGCCGCGTTATCACGCAGGAGCGGGAGTTGGCGGGCCTCGTGGTCCGGCTTCCCCATCGCAAGTGCTACGTCGTCGGACGCGAGGCCCTCTTGAACCTCGTCGAGCCCGACGAGTTGGACCTCCCGCCCGGCGTCTCGGTTCCGGAGCGGGTCATCCTCCTGCCGCAGCCGAGCGACTCGAAGCTGGCCGAGACACCGGCCGGCGAGCTGCTGCTTCAGTACTGGCGACTGCTGTTTCACGGGCGGATTCACGTGGAGCTTGAGGAGCGGACCGCCGCCGGGCAGCTGACGCCCGAGACGGTGCGCGAGCGGATCCGCCGGATCGGGCACGTCGAGTTCGAGGAGATCCGCGCGGTCCTCACCCAGGAGGCGTTTCTCTTCCCGCCTCGCGACGACGTGAGCACCTACATGGAGTTCGTCGCGGTCTATTGGGAGCTGAAGTGCTTCGCCCCGTCGCTCTTGCCGCGGTACTTCCCGGCCATCGACGATTTCGGGCGGATCGAGGCGATTCTGGCCGAGGACGTCGATGCCGCGGACGTGTTCCGGGCGACGCGTCTGGAGGGCGCGCAGGACCCCGACGCGCGGGCCGAGCAGATCAAGAGGCGTCAAGCGGCGGAAGAACCCGGGGCGGAGGGAAGCGACGAGCCGGTGCCCGATTCCGCCCCGGAGGAGTCGGCCTATCGCCGGCTGATGCGTCGGGCGCAGGAGGCGTCGGGCCGGGGGAACATAGTCCGCTCGGCCATCCATCGCGCTCGGGCGGAGCGGAAAGCCGCGCCGGCGTTGGCCGCCAAGGCCCGAGGGGCGCTGAAACGCGACGTCGATCGCCTCGTGCGCCGGCTCCAGGTGGCGTTGGGGATCGAAGCAGAAGACCCGCATCCGTGGCAAGAGACCCTCCTGGCCCTGGCCCGGCAAACCCCGCACGGCTTCTGGACCCCCGAGGCCCGGCTGCTCTACGACCTGCAGAAGGTGTGCATCGACCACGAGCGCAAGGTGTACCGGGTCGACTTGGGGAGGTGGCTCCTGTCGTGGATGCGGGGGCCGATCCGGAGGCCCCTGCCTGCGCAGCGCGAGGTGGCGATCTCCAAGCACCTGCGGAGTGCCCAGCAGCGGATCCCGGCCGTCCGGCTCACCGAGACGATGCGGCAGAGGCTCACCGCCCTGCTGGAGACCGCGACCCACCATGCGGAAATCTCTCTCCGCGAACGGTTCCGCCCGATGGTTGCCCGCGCCCTCGACGAGGTCGGCCTCCGGCCCGCCAACGTGCCCGAGAAGGTCGCCTGGAAAAAGCTCGTCGAAGAGCTGCTCGACCACGTCGTGGAGAACGGCTTCCTGACGATGGGAGATCTCCGCGACGGCCTGTCGCGGAACAACCTGAAGCTCCCCGACATCTCTCTGCGCGCGGACTGGTTGCGGGGCGATCCGCTCCTGCGAGCCGACCGGCGTCTGGCGGCCTCGCTCGACGGGGTCTATCGCCACGGAGAGTTCTACCTGCGGTGGATGCAGAGGCTCAGCTCGCTCGCTTTTGGAACGCAGCTCGGTCGCCTCGTCACCCGCTACCTCGCCGTGCCTTACGGCGGGACGTTCCTGGTGGTCTCGTTTCTCGACCACCTGGCGGAGAAAATTGCCGGCGAAGAAGCGGCCGCGGTCTCGGTCTCCTGGTCCTTATTCCGGCTCGTCCTGCTCGGCACGTTCGTGGCGGGAATCGTCAACGTGGAGTGGTTCCGGCGCGGGGCGTGGCGCGTCTTCGTGCGATCGTGCCGCGCCGTCGGCGATGGCGTGGTGCGCGCGGCCCGCTGGATCGCCGACATCGAGTGGCTGAAACGGTTCTTGCGGAGCCGCGCGGTGCGGATCGCCTACCGCTTTCTGCTCAAGCCGGCGGTCTTCACGGCCGCGGCATACATCCTGCTGCCGACGGCGGTGGGCTGGAAGTCCTCCGCCGCCAGCGGCGCCCTGCTCTTCCTGGGAATCAACCTCTTCATCAACTCCCGCGTGGGACGCGACGTCGAGGAACTGACGGTCGACGCCCTCCTGCAAGCGTGGCGGCGCCTCACCGTGCCGATCCTCACGGGGCTCTTCTACTTCTTTGTCGATCTCTTCCGCGGCATCATGGAGAACGTCGAGCGGGTGATCTACACCGTCGACGAGTGGTTACGGTTCCGCAGCGGCGAGACGCGGCTGAGCTTCACCGCCAAGGCCCTTCTTGGCACCGCCTGGTCCCTGGTTACCTACGTGCTCCGATTCTGCATCAATCTGCTGATCGAGCCGCAGATCAACCCGCTCAAGCATTTTCCCGTGGTCACGGTCTCGCACAAACTCCTGCTGCCTTGCATCCCGGCGTTCGCCGGGCTGCTCGCCCAGACCATGGAGAAGAACATGGCCTACACGGTGGCCACGGCGATCATCTTCGGAATTCCCGGGATCTTCGGGTTCCTCGTCTGGGAGCTCAAGGAGAACTGGAGGCTCTACGCCGCGAATCGGGCCCGCGACCTCCACCCGGCCGTCGTCGGGCACCACGGCGAAACCATGGGCCGCCTGCTCCGCCCCGGTTTCCACTCCGGCACGGTCCCGAAGCTCTTCGCCAAACTCCGCCGCGCCGAGCGCCGGGCCGTGGCCGGCGGAAGCGTTCGGGCCGCGATGAAACGGCTCCGCGCGATTCACCACGTCCAGTTGGCCGTGCGGCGGTTCCTCGAGCGCGAAATGCTGGAACTCCTCAACCATGCCCGCTCCTGGCAGCACGGCGCCGTCACGCTCCGCTCGCTCGATCTGAGCACCAACCGGATCCGGGCGGTCCTCGATCGGCCGTCCGCCGACGGCGGCTCCCTGGATCTTGCCTTCGAGATGCGTTCCGGCTGGCTTGCGGTCCAAGTGGTTCAGCCGGGTTGGGCCGCGCCGCTTGGGCCCGCCGAGCGGTTGGTCCTCGAGGCGGCCCTCCTGGGACTCTACCGGCTCGCCGGGGTGCAAATGGTCCGCGAGCAGATTCTAGCCATCCTGCCGCAGGCCGGTGACTGGGACATCTCGGCCGACGGCCTCGTCGTCGAGCCTCGCAATGAATCGCCGACGGCGGCGTACAACCTCCGCCAGGAAGGACCGCTCGCCCCGCAGACGCCCGACGCCCAACCCTGGCAGACGTTTCCCACGCTCGATCCTGCCCAAGTGCTCTTCTCGCGGGCAGCCTTCCCCTGGGACCAATGGGTGGCCTTCTGGGAGCAGGAACGGAGCGACGCCGGGCCCCCACAGGAGCCGGTCGCGGCATTCCACGTGCTGCCGGATACGTCGCGGTCGTAGAGAGCCCACGCCCGGCACGAATAGGGGCTCATTCCTCCCGAGAGGTGGACCTTCTCGATAGGGTCGGTGTTGGGCGGCTAAGGAGCTTGAGACGGCCCACGTTGGCCTGATACGTGCGTTTGGCCGTATGTTGCCGAAGTACCTTCCATACCCTTGTATGGGGAGCTAGTGATTCTGCACACAGTGAGCTGCGCAATTGCATCGCCGGCATGGAACACAATATCGAAAGGTCCGAGATTGACGATCTCCAAGACAACATTGCCCGTCCACGTCGAATGGATAATGGGCGCGGTCAAATGCACCACCATGCCGGTTCGCGCCTTAGTGCTCTTCCCCTCAACAAAGCAGATGAGATCTGCGTTGTTCTTCGGCGTTCCCACGACCTCTTCTGTCATCCAAAGGACAAACCCAAGTGGCTTAACAACAACCTGATCACCCCGCCTCATGACCTTACTGTCGGAGTCGAGTTGATAGTCTGGAGGCGCTCGCGTGAACTTGGGAGCGAACTCCGCAACGCTATACTGTCCCACATGTAGTTCGGGGCGATTTCCGGACGCCCTCATTTCCTTCGTGAACTTATCGATGTCCCACACCACAGCGTCTTCGATCTTGCCGAGATGAAGATCGATGGAGGTAGGGTCGATCTTCTTCGGCTTCGGCTCTACTGTCAACCTCCCAGTCTCTATCGCCCAAGCCAAATCTCGGTCAGAGAGGAACATGGAATCAGTATCCTTGCTCTACGAGGTCCAGGGAATCCTCGGAAACGTGGATAACGTCAGCGCTCGGGACTTCCGCGACAACCCGGCTGTCAGGAAGACAGCGTATCTTGCGGCAAAGCACATACCCCCGGATGGGCGATCCATATTGGGGACGGTCCTCGCCCAGACGCTTCTTCTTCTCGTCGAGAAGATGATCTCGGTGCGCAGTACCGACCAGTTGCCCTTCCCTGCGGCCATCGAAGGTCGTCACCTCGTCGGAAAGCGGGATTCGGAACGTCCGTTCATTCGAAAAAGCACCTCGCTCGATAGTGCATTCAATGGCGTACAGTCGCATCCTAGTACCTCCTGTGTTGCGTCACATCCTGTGGCTGTCGTGGTCCCTTCTCATGTACAAGAATACACAAACTCACCACGAACGATCAAGTGCCGGCGCGACCCTGACCGAGCGCAAGTCTTTACAGGACAGATACTTGCGCTGCAACTCTGAGAATACAGACACAGAGTATAGAGATTTCAACGCCGGCGTGTCAAGAGTCGGTCCTGATTTTCTGATCAGCTTGGCCGATCAAGGAAATCAGGCTCTTCCGAAACCGAGCTGATACCGGAGTGCTTGCCCCATGGCGGCGGTTCAATAGACGGCTGGAGTTCCGTTTCAACGTGAACCACAACCGGAAATCCTCGGCCACTCCTCATCGCGCCGGCACGACGACGAGGGTCTTGCCTTCGCGGCGGAAGGTACACCCGGCAGGACGGAGAACGGCCTCGAACAGTTCGTCGACCGTCGCCTCGTGGACGCTGAATGCGACCTCTTGGCTGGGCGAGATTCCCGCCTCGGCCAGCGCGTCGCGGTCGATCCGTACTTCCACTTGCAGCTTCTGGGCCAATTCCGCGACCAGGCGGTCGAGGGGGCCCTTGGCATTCTCGACGCTGAAACGCACCGCTTGCTTGCCCACCGAGGAGGGACGTTTGGAAGGCTTTCGGGCCGAAGCGCGCGGCGTGGCTTTGAGCCGTTCGTGGTCTTCCACCCGTCCTCGCACGAAGACGTCCTCGCCCGCCACCTTGATCTGGCTGTCGGGCACGAGTTGCGACCACCGTTGGGCGAGTTGCGAGGGATCCTTCCCGCCGGGATACCGCCGCACGATGGCCACGCGATCGGGGATCGGCACGAGCTGCACGGAGCGGCCATCGGAGTCGATGCGGAACGTCAGGTCAAACTGCACGGCGATCAGCGTGAAGCGATCCACCCAGGAAAGCGCAGGAAGATCGGCCGCGGCCCAGAGATCGTGCGGCACCTGGTCGAGGCCGTCAAGCCGGACGCCCGCAGAATCGGCCAAACGCCGAAGCAATTCGCGCGGCGTGGCGAAGTCGTCCCACGCGAGCGGCTCGGCGCGCGAGAGCGCTTCCTCCGCCTCTTCGGGCAGCCGGGCAACGTCGTCCTGCCGGAGCAGCGCCAAGGTGCGGAGGCGGGCGGCGACGTCCGGCGGTCCCAGGTACGTCACCGATCCCAGTCGAGTCAGACCGAGTCCGCGATCCTCCGCGATCCGGTGCAAGAGGTCCCCCACGGTCATGTCGGAGAGCGACAGATCGAGCGGACGGTCGGGATCGACGCGGCGATCGACCAGGATTGCCACGCGCTGCGTCGCTGCAATCGTTTGGATCGCCTTGCGCAAGGGGGCTTGACGGACCCCCGCCCAGAACTGCTTGGGGACGACCGTGTCGAGACGGGTCTGAAGCGTCCGGCCGGTCAGCCAGGACGACTCGCTCGTGGCCCCTCGGGCTCCCCGCACGATGAGCCCGGCCAGGACCGCGACCGCGACCCACCGGCCCACCACGCCCCCCCGGACTGACTCCAGCGATCCCATGATTTTACCCGTGCGCTTCGTGGTATCGCTCCTCCATTTTCCCCGGGAGTGCCTCCGCGGAGAAGCGAAAACGGCCCGGTGTGGCGACTTTTTTCTTGGTTAGGACTCCTTTCCTGATTACAATCGGAATAAGTCGTAGATGCGTCCTTCTTGGCAGTCGTCGCGCGTGCGGAAGCGCCGCGACGGGCCGCCTTGCCGATCTCGCCGGAGTACTCACGGTGAGCGATGACTCTCCGCTCAAGCCCTGTCTTTCGCATACGTACGATCGGTACCTCGAGGACCAGGATACCGCGAGTTTCCTTCGCCGGGTCTCCGCGGTCTACTCGCAGGGCACGCTGCAGCGGCTGGCCGAGCACGATTCGGCCCGCGTTCGCCGTGCCGCCGTCCTCGCCCTGGGGTTGCTGGGAGACTTCGACGCGAACGCCTCGCTTGGCCGCGCCCTCCAGGATGAGGACCGTACCGTGCGGATCCTGGCGGAGCAGAGCATCCGTAGCGTCTGGACGCGTGCCGGCACCGAGAGCGACCGCAGGCTCCTCGGTGTCATCCTCCGGCTGAATTCAGCCCAGCGATTTCCCGCCGCGGTTCGCCGGGCCACGGAACTGCTGAAGCGTGCCGCCTGGTTTGCCGAGGTGTGGAACCAGCGGGCGATCGCCCAGTTCGCTCTGAAGAGGTATGAGGAGGCGATCCACGATTGCCGCCAGGCCCTGGAATTCAATCCCTATCACTTTGCCGCTGCCGCCGGCATGGGACAGGCCTACCTGGAACTCGGCAACCACGCGGCGGCCTTGGAGAGCTTTCGACGGGCGCTGCGGCTCAACCCGGACCTCGAAGCCGTGCGCGTCCAAGTGGCCAGGCTCGTGCGACGCATCGAAGGCCCGCGGTAGCACAGGCTTCCAGCCTGTTGTGGAACAGCCAGGATGGCTGCGCTGCGGCTCGTCGCCGGCCCGGCCTTTAGTACCTTTCCGGCGTAGGAAATTGCCGATTGGCAGGATCGGGGTGGTACGGCGGGCGGTCCCAGGAGTCCGGCGGGCGTCGTGCCGTGATGGTGCTACCCTGCTTGATTGCGGCCGCGTAGCGGGCGGGAGCCTGATCGAACTTCTGATAAGAAGCTTCGCTGGCAAACAGATAGACCTGGCCTTCGTACCACGCCCCATACTCCCGTCGTCCGGGCACCTGGCGGCGTTCTTCGACCGCGATCACGACGTCCATCCCAGACAGCACCGGTGCGTACCGATCGGGAGCGGCAAAAAACGCCTTCGCCTCTTCAGGCCCAATGAAGAGATAAGTCCTGCCCCGGTGAATCACCCCGTAGCGCGGATCGCCCTTGACCCACTGCTCTTTCTGGCTCAAAGTGACGGGGCAGTATCCGTCGAGAGCAAGCGGCGGCGCCTTCGGATCGGCTGCCGGAGGGGCGGATGGGGATACGTCGCGTGGGCCAGCCAACTCTTGGGCCGTCGTCACCGACGGCCGCGACACCAGTTCTCCTCTGGGGGCCGCGGCAAAGTTGCGTCCGGCGGTCTGGTCCGGCACGGAGGCCTGCGGCGGACGCCCCGGCGCCTGGGCAAAATCGGCGCGGGGGGGCGTGCCGTTGGGATTCCATCGTGCAGTTTCCCCTTGCCACGAGCGGATCGGTGGTTGTGTTACCGCGGGGGCGTCGGGCTGCGCCTGCGACACGCTGGCGTAACCCGGCGGCAACCCGGCCCGACCATAGTCCGTAGGGCCGGTCGCGACGTCAGGCTGCCTGGGGGGCGTGTACGCAGCGAATGCTCGTGGACCGGCGCCTTGGCTGGGAGTGGCCGCGGCAGGCTGATCGGACGGCGGGCCACCAGCGGCCGAAACCCTCTGGCCAACGGCGCCCCCCCAGTGAGATGCAGCTTCCATGCCCTGGACGGAGGACGGGCGAGACCCGGGCTGTTGCGCCGCGGCGGAAGGCGTCCACGGTCGAGTTGCCTCGCCTGGGGCTCCGCCCTGAGCGGCCGCTGCCGACGGACTGTACGAGGGCGCTTGCCCGGCCTGAGCGTAGGCGGGCGATGACGTGCCGCGGGCACGTGCAGCGACCTGGTTCATCATATCCACGTACTGGGCCGCACCGAGACCACCTTTTCGGGTGAAAATCACACTGCCCTGGGGTGTCATGATGACATCCGCGGGCCAGGCGTTGACTCCGTACTCACGGGCGGTGAGGGGGAAGATCTGGACATTGACCCGCACCGGGACGAAGTTGGCCTCGATGGCGGCGGCGACCTCGGGCCGAGAGAAGACTTCTCGCTCCATCTTCATGCAGGGTCCACACGATTCGGTCCAGAAGTGCATCAAAACCAAGCGATTGGTTTGGGCGGCGAGTCGCTTGGCGGCCTCCAGATTGGGCTGCCAACGGATCCCCGATTCAGCGGGAACCCGCTCGCCTGTCGCTACGGCGAAAAGCACCAAGCATAGCCACACGTTCTTTGCCTGCATGTTCCCCAGTCCCCAAAACAGCGTCACCGGGCAGAAAGTCGGAGAAAAGGAAGCGGCCAGATGGCCGGCTCGGTGGGTTTATCGGATGCCAGGGACGCTAGAATCTAGGGGAACTTTGCGGCTTGCGGCAAATCTAGCGAATTTCTTGACTGCAACGCGGAATTGCTGCCCTTGACTTGATTGACTTTGGAAAATAGGGTATATGGCAGTAGCGGTCATTCGCCGAGGGAGGGGGGCGTGCTGTGGATACCCCGCGGATTCCCCTGCAACACGCCAGCAAGAAGTGGTTCGAGGCAGGGCCCGGACGTGGCAACGTGGCAAGAATAGTCGAGTTGCGGCTTGACACAAGCCGAGAGATTGATAAGATATCGGTAGCTTTGAGTCCTGCCGGGCAATAGGCGATTGCGGCCTATGATCTAGGTTCTCAGGACCACTACCTGCCGGTCTTTGCGACGCGGTGGGGCGCAGCAGAGTGTCTCGACCCGAGTTTCCTGCTGCGGGGGGTGGTCAGCCTGTGCGAATGGGCACTCCAGGTGGGCTCGTAGGCCTCAGTGAGCCAAGTGAGACCGGGGATAGTCGCGCACGGGAAGGTTCTTGACGCGGCCTCCTTGATTGCGGAACGGTTTTCGTCGTCGGACGGGAATTGGACTTCTTGGTAAGGGCATGCGGCTAGCCGCCGCAGGTCCGCCCGCGCTGGTTTGGGACGGTCCCAATTGCCACGCTCAATCTGCGCGACAGTGCGCGGGCAGTTCTATACTCTGGTGTCGTTATGGGAAAGAAACGAAGGGGTCGGGTACGCGGACGTAACGGATACAGTTCGGGCCCCCGCCACAACCGCATGCGGCCACCGCGCGATAGCAGCCTTCAGCCGGGCAATAACGGGCGCGAGCCCGAGCCGGCCGACAACGGCGAAGAGGGGCCGCTCCAAGAGGGCGGTGGCGTGCTGGAGATGCACCCCAACGGCTACGGCTTCCTCCGCGATCCGGGCGCCAACTACGTCCGTCAGCTCACCGACCCGTTCGTTCCCGGAAGCATGATCGAGAAGTTCGGGCTGCGCGAGGGGCTGTTGCTCCGCGGCATGGTCCAACCGGGCCGCAGACAACAAGGCCCCCGCCTCAAGGAGATCTTCGACGTCGATGGGATCAAGCCCGAAGAGTACCGCGACGTCAAGACCTTCGATCAACTGACTCCGATCAACCCCGAATACTGGTTCAAGCTCGAGACCGGCCCGGCCCCGCTGACGACCCGAGTCATGGACCTTCTGACGCCGCTGGGTAAGGGGCAGCGGGCGCTGATCGTCGCCCCTCCGCGCACCGGCAAGACGATCCTCTTGCAGCACATCAGCCAGGCGATCGGCAAGAACTACCCCGGCGTCAAGCTGGTCATGTTGTTGATCGACGAGCGGCCCGAGGAAGTGACCGATATGCGCCGCGCCGTTCCCGGTGAGGTCGTTTACAGCAGTCTGGACCGGGACATCGAAAGCCACGTGCGACTCTCCCAACTCATTGTGGAGCGATGCCGTCGTCTGGCCGAGATGGGCAAGGACGTCTTCCTTCTGCTCGATTCGATCACGCGCCTGGCCCGGGCCTTCAACAAGTGGGTCGGGAACACCGGACGCACCATGTCGGGCGGCGTCGACATCAAGGCCATGGACATCCCCAAGAAACTCTTCGCCACCGCAAGGCTCTTCGAGGAAGGCGGCTCCCTGACGATCGTGGGCACAGCCCTGATCGACACGGGAAGCCGCATGGATGAGCTGATCTTCCAGGAGTTCAAAGGCACCGGGAATATGGAGTTGGTGCTCGACCGCAAGCTGGCCGACCGCCGCGTCTGGCCGGCGATCGACATCTCCCAGTCCGGCACCCGGCGCGAAGAGAAGCTCCTCTCGCCGGAGACCCTGCACGCCGTCACCATGTTGCGGCGGACCCTTTCCAGCATGCACCCGGTCGACGCCATGGAACAGCTCACCGCCAAGCTGGCCAAGTTCAAGGCGAACCAGGACTTCATCGACCTGATCAGCGGGGCCCACGCGATCAATTAGCGGGCCTGCCTGGCACGCGGGAGTCTGCGCCGTCGGAGCGACCGAGCGGCCTACTGCCCATCCTGGGCCAGGACGACGTTTCGGGCGGGCCTCGCGAGTTGGCCCATGTAGTGGTAGGTCCTCGGCCCGTCTTGGGAGCCGTCGCTGACGGGCGTGGGCTCTTCGATGACGAATTCCGCCCAGTCGGGGGCATTGAAGGCGACGTAGGCCAGGCGGAGCTTCGAGGACCACTGTTCGGGTGGAGCAGTCAGGTCGGGCAGGAGCACGGGGCCGGTGTCGACCTGCCAGTCGCCCGTCTCGCGCTGCCAGTTGATCGTCTTGATCGGATACTCGATCACCGCGACGCGGCCCGACTTCTCATCGCGGATCTCGGTCTGGCCCACGAGCGGATTGCCGGCCGTCATGGCCTTGGAGATCTCTTCCACGTTACGGAGCATCCGGCCGCGGAAGTGCCGCATCACCGGCACCGTGCCGTCCCACGCCTTCGCGGCGGGCTTCACTTCGATATACTTGCCCCGCTCGGTCACATTGCGGCGGAAGACCACGCAATCGACCTGGCTGAACACGGGGAGAAAGTCGTAGTTGTCGGCATGGAACAATCCCCGGGCAGGGAACGTGTACTCACTCTTGCAGGAGCCGCACTGGAGGTACTCTCGCGTCGTCTTGCCGGCGGGATCCGTGATTCGCAAACGCGACTCGACCCAAAACCGCGGCGAATTCCACTTGGCCTTGGTATTGACGAAGGACCGCCCGTAGTCGATGGCCTCGGCGATCAGCGGCTCCTTCAGGGGCTCGGGTCGTTTCAGTCCGTCGGCCTGCTGCGCTGGGGTGCGGTCTCCCGACCGCACCCCAGGCACGACCGCAGGTCTCCGGGAATGCGGGAGAACCGCGGTCGTGTGTTTCGGCGGGGTCAGGAGACCCGCGCCGAGCGCGGCCGTGCCGGTTTGTGCGGCGGCGAGTTGCGCGGCGAGCCAGTCCTTGGTGATCGACACCACCTTCCACTGGTTGAACGAGCCATAGGTCAGGTAGAGGCGATCCTTGCCCCAGGTCATCGACGTGTAACAGAAGCAGCCCTTCGGATCGCCTTCCAGGACGATCGATTTCCCCCAGGTGCGGCCCTCGTCGCTGCTGGCGGCCAGGCAGAGGGGAGTCCGCTTGGGCGGGGTGAACGGATGGTCGCCGCGGTAGTCGTTCCACACGCAGAGGAGCTGGCCTGACCAAGGGCATCGCCCGATGGTGGCCGGGCTGCACGGCGAGGCCAGCGGCGTCGGCGCCGGCTCCGTCCAGTGCAGCCCGCCGTCCGACGAGAAGCAGCCGTACTGGGAGCCGTGGCCGGTCCGCATGAACATCCAGAGCCGCTTGTCGGCCAGTTCCACGACGCCGTTCTCCTGGAGTACGAGCTTGCGCTGTTGGGTCGGGGTGACGGGCGTCTCGTCCCGTTTCCATGTCCGGCCGTCGTCGTCGGAGAAGTAGACCAACGGCACGCCCTGGCCGACGAACGGAGTCACGTTCTTTCCCGAGGCATCAAAACCGGTGTGCAGTGCGGCCGGGACGATCAGCCTGCCCGTGGAAAGCTGCACCACGCGGTCGTTGTTGACCACGTGGTAGCCTTCGAGCGTGGTCACACGCACCGGCTCGCTGAGGCTTGCCAACTCCTCGCGGGACCGCCGCACGTAGAGATTGCAGGACTTGGATTCCGAGTCCTTGCGCAGGTAGAAGAGCAGCAGCTCGCCGCTCTTGAGCCGCAGGAGGCTCACCGACATGACGTTGCACTTGCCTTCGTTGCGCACGAGGATCTTCGCCGGGCTCCAGGTCCTGCCGCCGTCGGCCGAGGTCTGCATCGTCAGATCGGCGGCCGATTCGTCGCCGCCCCCGCCGGTGAACCGCGAATAGACGACGCAGAGTCGCCCGTCAGCCAGTTCCACCAGGTCCCCTTCGGAAATCCGCGGGAAGTCCTTGCTCGCTTGGAGCACCAGCAGCGTTTCCATGGCCAAGACAGGGATGGACGCCCAGGCCCAAGCCGCTCCCGCCAGGATGGCGGTTCGGATCGCGTTGCTCATGGTTTGCCTCCCCTTGGGTTACGCCGCGAGACGCCTTGAAGAAGGCCCCTCCAGGCTAAGCATCGGCCAAGGAACAACTGTCGGGATTGGGTGGCATGCTCTCACGACGCGAAGCGTCGGGTGAGCATGGAAGTCGCCCTCACGGCTTCCATGCCGACCCTCGGCTGCGCCGAGTGACGGCATCCCACCCAAGCTGCCGAAGACGCCAGTCATTCCCTGCCCGATCCTAACGCCCGTCCCACCGCGAGGCAAGTCGGACAGGGGAGGCGATGGTCGGCAGCCGTGCGACGACCGACCGGGGGTCGTTGAATGACCTTGCGTGATCTCGGTAGGGCGAGACTCCTGCCGAGCCGTTTTACACCCGCTAAGACGTGCGGTCGGGGTGGCACGCCCTGAAAGGGCGTGGCCGGTGCGCGAAATCCAGCCCGATGCCCACCACGCCCTTTCAGGGTGTGCCACCCATAATTCGACAACTTGTTCTTTCACGGACCCTTACCGCACCAGGGCCCAGACGACCGACCGGGGCACGGCGGCGATCTTAGCGACCTGCAAGGCCAGGGCTTTGCGCTCCAACTCGCATGCCGCGAGGAATTCGTCCCGTGCGTCGGTGAAGCGGCCGGCATCGCCGGCGCTAAGCCGCCGCCCGAGCGACTTCTCGATTTCGGCGACGGCCTTCTTCGTGCCCGTTGGCGCGCCCTGTTTGGTGAAGAGGACCTTGCGGAGCTTGCCCTGCGGCAGACCCGTGATTTGGCTCACGTCTTGAGCGTACTTCTCCTGGAGCGGCTTGAGACTGTCGGCGTACAGAGACTCGGCGTCCTGGATCTGACGGGTCAGCATGGGCGAGATTGGCTTGCCGAGGGCAGTCTCCAGGCGTGCGGCGAGCGGTCCCTCCTGTTCCACCGCCTTCTGGAGCGCCTTCGGAGTGACGCCTGCGGCGGCGGCCTCCACGTCGGGCGGGACCTGAAAGCCGAGGTCCTCCAAGTCCCGGACAGCGGCCTCGGGATGGCCCTGCTTCTCGGCCAGCTTCTGAAGGGCCCGCATCGGCCCAGGGGCCGGTTGTTTGGCTGCCGCGGAATCGGCGACGATGCAGAGTGCGGCGCCGGAAGCCACGAGCCGAAGAACTTGCCGAACGTGAATCATCGGACCACCTCGTTTCGCAAGTGTTCGGCGGAATGAAGTGCGAGTAGGGGAAGGGAAAAGGGAAAGCGCTGGGAAAACGAGAAAGACAAGAGGCCGTGCCCTGAACGCACAATTCTGAATGGGAGCCCTTTCCTCTTCTTTTCCCCTTTTCTCCCGCTTCTTCCTTTTCCCTTCTTCTCTTCCGACAACTTCATACGGCTGAAGTGTTACCCCATGGCAAGTCTACAACCGAAAACGCGAGGGCTTACCGCTCCCTCGCTTGCGCTTCGGGCTGGTGTATGGCCGGGCGAGATCGGTGATAACCCTGACGAGGGGATTAGTACCCATCTAAGATGTTATGTCGCAACGGTCCACTCGGGAATAGTCTTGGAGGATAGGCGGCGAGTTCGGACATAGGTTCCGGATGGGCGGGTGGTTTGCCGATGCGTGAGTATTCAGCGGAATGGAGTGCGAATAGGGGAAGCGAAAAGGAAAAGGCCCTGGCAAAATGGGAAAGGCAAGAAACCGTGTCCTGATCGCACAACTCTGATTGGGAACTCTCTCCTCTTCCTTTTCCACGCTTTCTCCTTTTCCCTTTTCCTCTTTCGGCAGCTTCATACGGCTGGAGTGTTACGCCGATGGTGAGATCTGGGCGACTTCCCATCCAGGGAGGACCCGGAAGGCAAGACGCGTCGCGGAAGGCGACGTTGGGGGTGCCATGAGCCAGGAGCCGGGCCGGTGGAAGGTCCCGACGCGGAATTTCCTGCGGATGTGCCGCTCCGCCATGCGGCGTCCGAAGGTGGTTGACTCGTTCGGGATGGAATTGACGGGAGCGGGCCTCTTGATGCGGACCTTGTGCGTCCGCCGGCTGCTTCTGCGCAACGTCCTGACCGACTCCGACGCCGGCGTCGGCCTGCTCCTGCCGCCGTCGGTCCCGGCGGTCGTGGCCAACGCCGCCCTGCTGCTGGCCCGGCGCATGCCGATCAACCTGAACTACACGGTTTCTTCGGAGATCCTGAATCTCTGCGTCGCCCGGGCCGGGATCCGGCGCATTCTGACTAGCCGCCGGGTCATGGAGCGTTTCGAGCACTTGAAGCCCGACGCGGAACTGGTCTATCTCGAAGACTTCAAGGACCAGGTCACGACCGTCGACAAGCTGATCGCGGGCCTGCAAACCTGGCTGATGCCCGTCGCCCTGCTGGAGCGCCGGCTCGGACTCACCCGGACCGACCCCGAAGAAGTGATGACCGTGATCTTCACCTCGGGCTCGACCGGCGACCCCAAGGGCGTCATGCTGACGCACCGCAACGTCGGAACGAACGTGGAGTCGTTCAACGGTGCGTTGAACCTCCGCGCGAACGACACGCTGATCGGGGTGCTTCCGTTCTTCCATTCTTTCGGCTACACGGTGGCGATGTGGGCGGCGCTGATGCTTCCTCCCAAGGTGGCCTACCACGTCAACCCGCTTGACGCGAGGCAGGTAGGCGAGTTGAGCCGCAAGCAGCGGGCGACCCTGCTTGTCGTCGCTCCGACGTTCCTGCGAGGGTACCTGCGGCGGGTGCCGGCCGAGGATTTCGCCACGCTGGATCTGATCGTGACCGGCGCGGAGAAGCTGCCGCCGGACCTCTCCGACGCGGTGGAGAAGAAGTTCAACCTGCGACCCGTGGAAGGATACGGCACCACGGAGTTGTCGCCCGTGGTCTCGGTGAACATTCCGGCCCAGCGCGCCCCTGACGGGAAGGCGGCGTGGAAAGAGGGGACCGTGGGCCGGCCCATTCCCGGCGTCCAGGCCAAGGTGGTCGACCTCGAGACCGGAGAAGACCTCGGCCCGGAGAAGTCGGGGATGCTCCTGATCAAGGGGCCGAACGTCATGAAGGGCTACCTCGGCCAGCCCGACCTGACCGCCGAGGTGATCCGCGACGGCTGGTACGTGACCGGCGACATCGCCATGATCGATCCCGACGGCTATATCCGCATCACCGGCCGGGAGAGCCGTTTCTCGAAGATCGGCGGTGAGATGGTGCCGCACATCCGCATCGAAGAGGCGCTCGGGCAAGTGCTGGATCTCGACGAGGAGAAGGTCTCGCTGGCCGTCACGGGGGTGCCCGACCCGCGCAAGGGAGAACGGCTGGTGGTCCTGCACACCGGACTCCCCAAGACGCCGGAAGGCGTCTGCCGCGAGTTGGCCGGCACGGGATTCCCGCCCATCTGGATCCCATCGCCGGATAGCTTCTTCCAGGTCGACGAAATTCCCATCCTGGGAACGGGCAAGGTGGACCTGCGCCGGCTCAAGGAGCTGGCGTCGGAGAAGGCGTCGTCGGACTGACCGCGGGAGACGCAGCCTCGTTGGGACGCCTGGCCACGAGGGGCTCCACCCGGTCCGACGCGGCGGCCAGCCCGTCTTCCTCATCCTCCCAGGCAGGGCGATTCGCTCGTCCGGTCCGCTGCGCCACCTGTTCGAGAAGCCGGGCGAACTCCTGTCGCACCTCGGGCTGGATCCTTTCGAGGCGCGCGGCCAAACGCAACATTCCCCGGCCGTTCACCTCGGCGGTCCGGGAGAGGCTTCCGAGGAAATCGGCGGTCTGGATGAAGTTCTGGTCGGCTACCTTGCCCACCAACGGTTGGAAGGTCTTCGTGAGAAACTCCGCTCCGCCCGGCTCGATATTCATGAAGGCGTCGAGCCGGCTGGTCACGTAGCACTTCCCCTCCAAGTTGCGGACAAATCCGCTCTTGAGCACGAGGATGCCTCGGCCGCGCACTTGATGCCCTAAGAGTCGCCCGGTGTACTGCCCGTCAATGTAGGCCACGTTGGTGTCGCGGCTCCGGTAGAGAAACTGGATCGTCCCGGACGTGCCGACGTCGTCGGTCACTTGGTAGGTGTCGGGTCCCATCTGGCGCAACGCGAGGTGGCTCACTCCGAACTGCTCCCAGATGTTCACCACCACATCGGGGTGATGCACCAGGAACTGGTACAGGCCGGGATCGCAGACGGTGATCCGAACCGGCAGACGCCGAAACACACTCGTATTCTCCAACACCCAGGCCACCCTCGCCCGCCCCGCCGGAGTGAGACGCTCCGTGGGGATCGCATCGATGGCGTCTTGCCTCGCAGCAACCGTCGTGGTCGCTCGGTTCAGGTCTTGCTGACTCCCGGAGGGCAGATCGGCTGCCCGAGTCACCACCGCAAGAATGAGAACCACGAACAGGGAGGCGGTTGCGCGGAGAGCCCAAAGGTGCCGAGTCACGGTTCAGTGCGCTCCTTGGCTGGCGCGGTGACAGCGCGAGTCCGAGTTGTCCGACAATCCAGAGTATTCGGCTTACGCGCCTTGGAAGGCTCAGTCAAAATATGCGGGCCGCGGACTTGTCCCTACTGATCTTGTTCCAACCGGGGGAATTCCCGAGAATGCAGCACCCTCTGGAATAGTGGGGAATATAGGGTGTTTGGGTGGTTTTTGGGGGTTCTCGTATGCGCCGGGTGATCGCCTTTGTGGGCGTTGCATGCGTGGTGGCCGGGCTGGTAGGGGTGGCTGCGGCCCTGTGGGGTAACTCCGCCTTGTTCCTAGCTCACACGTGGGGGGCCAAGCTCGAAGTTGCCCCCGAGGCGGAGGTGGTGGAGCTTCTCGATCGGTTGTCTGGCTTGGGAGCCCCCGCCTTCCCGGCGCTCGCGGCCGCGCTGGCATCGAGTCGGGAGTGCGTGGCCCAGGGGGCCGCCAGGGTGCTTCGCGATCAGGCCACGCGATTGGGAACCGTCGCTGCCGACGACGAGGGGTGTCGGCCGCGTCTCTTGGCAATGGCCGTGGCCGACGGTTGGCCGCAATACGGGCCATCGGCTCGCCGCGTGGCTTCCGAAATCGTGGCCGCGCTCCTCGCGAGTTCTTCAAAGGGAGACCACCTCGGCGATCCGGAGTTTCTGGCCACCTGCTCCAAGATATTGCGATCTTGCCCGCCGGTTGACGCAGCATCTCCGAACGAGGTTTCGGGCCCCTTCGCGGGGCGACCGTCGTCGTCGAATCCGTCCGTGGCGTCCGGCGAGCGAGAGGGGAGCAATTCGCCGCAAGGCCTGCTGCCGGCCCCTGCCGATCCCCACGATTCGCCAGTCGTCCAAACACTCCCCCTTGCCGAGAGAGAGCTGCCCACGACGGCGGCTCCGATGCCGCAGCCGGCGAGTTCTTCCCGGACAATGCCCGCACCGGCACCGCTCGGGACGGTCGAGCAAACGTCGCGCTTGCCGCCTTCGATCAACGCAAGCGACCAAGAGCGGCGTCGAGCGACCACGGCGGCGGAATCGCGGCCGGAGATGCCGGACGACGACAGTCAGACCCCCGGCCCCGGCATTGCCAACGGGGCACGCCGCCTATCGTCCGTCCAGCGCGTAGGATTCGACCGCCGCGGATCCCGGGAGGGCGCGACGGATTCCACCTTGAAGAGCGAGGGTGCCATGCGTCAGCTCGCCCGCCAACTGCACGACCAAGACCCGCAGCAAGTGGAAGCCGCCCGCGGAGAGCTCCAACGTTGCGGTTTGTCGGATGTCGAGGTCGAGTTAGCACGGCAGTTGACCGATGCCGACGCCGGGACGCGACGAGCGTTGGCCAGGGCCCTGCCCGCTACGGCGGGAGTCGATGGCGCCGCGTGGCTTCTGGAGCTTGCGCGGGACCCCGACTCCGACGTGCGGCTCGAGGCGATCACGATCCTGGCAACGACCGGCGACCCGGCGCTTCTGGAGCCGTTGCGGCGGCTCGTGCAAGCCGACCCGGACGAGCGAATTCAATCGCTCTCTGACCGGCTCGACCGTCGGAACCCGCTTGCCACCAGGAAGTCCGAGAGTCAAGCCCGCACTCGGAAATAGCCCTGGACCGCCACTTCTCACCGATATCCTCGCCTGGTCAGCTCCACGACGCGGTCCACGTCCTTCTTCAGGATGATGCCCGCGCCGGCGTCGACGTTGGAGGGCTGGATGCCGTAGCGGCAAGAGAGGGCCAGTTGCACCACCGGGTAGTAGCCCTGCGTGTAGGGCTGCTGGTCGATGGTCAGGCGGATCACGTCGGCCTTGATGAGGCGGAGGATCTCCTGGGTGAGATCAAAGCCGGCCGACGCGCGGCCCTGGCCAAGAAAGTCCCGCTCGATGGCCCGGCCCGCCGCCTCCGTGTCGGTCAGGCCCGTGCCGAGGACGAACTTGATCGCCGGGTCGGCCTTCAACTCCCGCGACACGATTTCGATCGCCTTGGCCGGCTCGTTCGTGCTGCAGACGACCTTCCACGGGATGTTGTGCTTCTTGAGCACCTCCTGGATGCCGTGCATCCGGTCGTCGAGGGCCGAGATTCCCAGGTCGTGCTGGGTGATGAGGACCTTGCTGCCCGGCGGGATGAACGCGACGGCCCGGGTCGCCAGGGTCCGGCCCGCCTTGTAGAAGTCCTGGCACACGGCCGCCAGCCGGGCGTTGGGCGTCGTGGGATCGTCGACGTTGAAGGCCACCACGGGCACTCCCTTGCGCATCGCCTCGGCTATCACGTCGTCGAAGGCCGCGGGGTCGATGATGTTCAAGGCGATCCCGTCGCAGCCGTCGGCCACGGCCTTGCGGACCATGGCGGCTTGGGCCTTCAGATCGACCCCCTCGGTCCCGGTGAACTCGCAGCGGACATTCATCGCCCGGGCCGCATCGGCCATCCCCTTCTTCACCGGCCCAAAAAAAGCCTCGTCGCGGCAACAGGTGATGAACACAAACCGAAGCTCTTTCGCCCCGGGCGCCTGGGCCGCGCAAATCGGCGAGAGAACCGCGATCGCGAATCCTACAAGAGCCAGTGCCGTTGTCTTCATGACGCAATAATCCCCAGAAACAGCCTTGCGTGATTCCGGGAGGGCGAGGCTCCTGCCGAGCCGTGGTACACCC
>Ga0067045_1027829_pt1 | contig 57240 bp, 53 predicted proteins | sample TerdegcTABiofilm_FD_59184 | JGI IMG/M metagenome (GOLD analysis project Ga0067045, IMG submission 59184) | Combined Assembly of (Gp0054472, Gp0054536) Wastewater bioreactor microbial communities from Singapore -Terephthalate degrading...
AGCAGCTTCTTCAGCCGTTCATTTTCCTTTTGCAGTTTACGGATGTCTTGTTGTTCTCTTCGGGAATATCCCGGGCGTAAGGCTTCTGCTCCACCCATAGTATATTTTTTCTTCCAATCGTAAAAGGTGGTGGCATAAATACCATGCTTGCGACACGTCTCAACCACACCCTGGGTTTCAACTTCCTTGATTATCGCAATTTTTTCTTCAATACTCCATGTTCTTTTCATATCTCAAATTAGTGTTCTTTTTCACTAATCGAGTCCAATCTTTTAGGGGGCCAGAATAGCATATATACTGGATTTGAAGAGATTCGAAAAAAAATTAATCATGCCGATAGCGTGATTGATTTCTACAAATCGGAGCTAGAAAGATTCGGGAAGTTTGAACAAGCCAGATCAAATTTAAAATGGGTAATTAACAAAAATATAACTACTTTAGAGATAGAAAATTATATGGTAATATTAAAACGAGTAATTGAGAAAATTAAAGCCGAAGGAATAAGAAATGAATAAAAGCCCAGCCCAGTATATAGTGTACAAAATATCTGGAATTAAGTGGTTAGATTTAGCGTAAAAGTTTAGACTTTATTTGACAACAAGGGATCTTCACACCCTTTCTGCTTAACAACCCATATTTTTTGAATAAAAAAAATAGCAAGGCTGACGAAGTCATTCATGTAAGCCTTGCTTATTGCAGGAGGGTAGATAACTTTATTAGAGGGGGTGAAAAAAAATCCTTTTATTCGATTTAATTTTCAGCAATTATTTATCCCCCAAATAATCTTCAAAAGCTTTATTCAGAAATGCAGTGCAAGCCATGCGAACGCCGGTGTTGTATGTGTTAGGATCCACCTCAACGGGTATGACTTTTTTCATTGCCCGGTCTTCCCATTCAAAGACTCTCCATGGACCGGCTCCGCCCCATGCATCGTAGTCGCGAGTGCCTTCAACCTTATATTTCTTCGATTCAACAACTCCATTGATTTCTACTTCGTCTTTCAGGTTGTACACCCCCATACTGGTGGGTAAGCCCATTGCTTCACTATTGACGAACGATACCCCGGTAGACACGGTATTGGTTAAGCCTTTCCCCTGAACCATACGATTGCTAAGGGTAAGTTTAGGTGTGGCAACCACTTTGGCTCCACCCAGATCGAGTGCCCTGCTCGCATAGGATTCAGCATCTTCCGCCATTGGCAAAACTAAATTCACTTTAATCACCATGACATTGCCTGCCTGGTGAGATATTTTGGCAGAATTATCCGTAAAAGTGGATTTTTCGCGACCATCTGCTTTTGTACCTTTCACATAATACTCAAATCCTTCAGGAGAGCACATTGCATAACCTTTGAACTGGGCATTGATGAGCTTACCCCCCTGCTTTTTCTCCCAACCATTAAACTCTTTTATAGGGGGCAAATCGGAAGCAGTAATCACTTCATATCCTGCATCTGTCAGCTTTTTTACAAAGTCCTGATAGATGTAATTTGTGTTTTCAAGCAGATCTCTTTCAGATAGACCATGTAAACCTAAAGCCAATGTAGCTCTGGATTCTCCCAATACAAAGTCGTCATATACTTTGCCTTTTTTGACTTCCTCTGCTACATATATCAACTGATAAATCACCCTGAATTCGGCTATAATAGCCTTTTTGGGAGCCTTTTTCAGTTTGGACTTTCCGCTGACATTTTTACTTAGTTTGATTTCTGAAATCGTTTGAGCGAATGATACAGTGAAAAGGAAGTTAAAACCAAGAAGAATGATTAAAACCTTTTTCATAACCCTGAAATTTTACCTTACAAATATATTAAAACTCATATGAAATTACAAGCATATTTTGTTAATTTTTTGTTAAACATGTAAATAGAACGACTATTTGTCACCCTAATTGGCACAATTCATTCATTTACAGTTTTTTTGTATAGTTAAAGTAGAATTTTCGAAATGAGCAACCATGCAAAAACTCACTTCGCTAAGGGCTAAATCCTTAGGTGTCGGCAAAAAGTTTAAACTTTCACAATTAAGCCTACACCTTTAGAAAAATCTTCTTTTTATAAAGGAAATACAGGAAAAACCAGCAGGTAATCACATAGCCCAGGGCAGAGATTACAGGTTTCCAGGGCTCGGCTGCCATCTGGGTGAACCCCCCAAACAGGAAATCGGCGGTATGGCCAAACTGAATAAGTTGTTGGGCCATGTAGATAGTGATGGAGTTTATGCCAATAACCACGAAGGGAAAAGCCCATGCTTTGAAGCCCCAAACATCCATTACCAGGTAAAAGACGGCGAAAAGCAGCAGGCTAAGACCGCCTACCCAACAAACAAAAGAGCTGGTCCACAGATTTTTATTAATAGGAAACACAACATCCCATAATTTACCAATGGACAGAAGAAGCACACCAGCCACAATCATTACGAGAGCTTTTATCCATAGTTTCGTCTGCCAATATTCACTCCTGACAAAAGAACCGGTAAGCATACCCAAAAGAGCCGTAGAAATGGCCGGCAAAGTACTGAGAATGCCTTCGGGGTCGTGAATACCCAGATAGAGTTTGCCAGGACAGAAATGCCGATCGATATATCCTACGAGGCTGCCTTCCATGGAATAGGGATCGAAGACACCCAGGTCGCGGGCAGGGAAAAAGGCCAGTAATGCCCAATATACCAGAAGCAGAGCTACAGTCCAGACGATTCTGAAATGCTTTCCTGCATTCATAAATATTAATGCTGCAAACATCCAGGCGAGTCCTATGCGTCCCAAGACGCTGGCATAGCGCATTTCTGTAAAATTGAAACGAACAGCATTGTTGTAAATAATTCCCAGCAAAACCAATACAAGGCCCCGTTGGATGATATGCCGGTATAGGGATTTACGGTCATTTGCACGTTTAGCTAATGAAAAAGGGAAGGAAACCCCGGCGATAAAAAGAAACAAAGGGAAAATCATATCATAAAAATGAAATCCATGCCAGGGCACATGCTCCATTTGTTCGGCCCACCATTGAAGCCAGGGAAGACCGGTAGCTGCACCCAGTGCTATAAAAAGGGCTTCGCCCCCCATAATCCAGAACATATCAAAACCCCGTAGAGCATCGAGCGATGAAAGTCTTTCTGATTTACCGTTCATAATTAACAGTTTTTCTTATGCAAATTTGAAAAACCTTCTGAAAAATCCTATTCTCTGCAGGATAAAAAACCAAAACCCGCTTCCTTAGGCTGGTGCAAGAAAGCGGGTAAAGATCAGGTTGCAAACGGGTTCCAGTGGAAACCTTTAGTTTAAAGGAAGGTACAAAGTGCGGAGCTTTCCATTTCTTTCTACCTCGAGTTTGTATTTGGTCGGGCATTCTCCCGAAGCCACAGGCTGGTTGTTGTCATCGAACCCAAATGTGGTTGTGATGGTCAATGTTCTTTCAGGAACATAATGTTTTTTGATTCCGGCCACCGGGTCCCAATCGCAGGTTTGTTTGGTAATCACAGGTTCAACAATTTGCGTATAGAATTGATTTCCCATCCGGTCGATACCCCAGGTAACTAAGTGATTGTATTCGCCGGCTTCGCCAAATCCTGAGAAGGCTACCTGAATATTACCCTGGGACCCGGAAAACACCTTGCGTCGGGCAATGTTCCACTCGCGTGTAGTACCATTATCGAAAGCTGCGGTTATATGTCCGGTAACTTCGTGGATAATGGTGTCGTAGGTAATTCCAAGCAAACCCACATGGCCACCTGTAACGTTTACATGTGTTTTTTCACCATTAAGAGTTACCGACTTGCCTGTAGCCACACGCGTGGCAGTGTAATTAATTAATTTAATTTTCTTTACGGCTCCCGGTTGAATCCAGAAAGTTCCCTGCTTGATGCGAATTTCGGCCTTTCCTGTTCGGTTGATTTTACCGTTACAGCTCAAACCGTTGTAAGTGACATAGAAAACCATGGTATCATTTACTATCCTCACCGAGTCGAGGTTTGCATTACAAGGCGAATTATCACCTTCGTCCGAAGATTTCAGCATACCTTGCATCACAAAAGTATTCGCTTCATCCAGAATACGGTCCGATTCATCGTCAACGAACTGCTCATCATTGTTGATTTGAGTACTCGTATTAACATCATTATCATTTACTTCTTCGTTTTCTTTGCTGCAACCTGTATTAAGACCAACAAGAGATGCTGACAGAAGTAATAACGTGAAAAGCTTGATCTTTTTCATAAGGTAAAAAATTTAGGGTTAGACTTGATAAATTACTTAAGTTATAATGATTAAATCATGCATGATTCTCAATTTACGGGGAGGTAAATAACACCCGATTTGTTTTTGCGCTGCCATTCCAGTTTATAACGGGTGGGGCAGGTTCCGGCAGCAGCGGGTTGATTATTATTATCGAAGCCATAGGTGATGGTTGAAATTACTCCCTCAGGCACAATGGTTTGCTTGAGTTGGCCGGCAACCGGATTGTCGCCACATTCTGCGGAAATGACCAGAGGGCTCATGGTCTGGCAATAGAATTGTTTACCATTTCGCTGAACGCCCCAGCTAATCAGCTGCGTGTAACCATCGGCACTCCCGTAGCCTTCAACAGTAATAAGCAGGTTTCCATTTTGAAGAGTGTGCACAATCTGGCGGGCATGTTGCCAAATCCGGCGAGAACCATCGGTAAATGCAACCTCAAAGCGACCCTCATGGCGATGAATCACCTGTTCATAAACGGTGCCCAAAAGGGCCAGATTTCCTCCGCTCACATTCGTCATAAGGGATTTTCCATTCAGAGTTAATTTCTTGTTGTTGTTAAGATTAGTGATTTGATAATCGATTACTTCAGTAATAATGGTGGTGCCGGGCTTTATCCACGGGCTTGCCTTGCGGCGATGAATAATCATACGGCCTTCACGATGGCGCGTACCTTTGCAGTTGTTTCCGTTAAATGAAATGTAGTGTTTAATGCTATCTGTTGTAACCACTACCGAATCGAAGGTAGCACCGCAAGGCATTTCGAGTGAAGATTTTAGCCCGGGACCGAAAGCCATGCGTGTAGCGTCACGCGTGATTTCGTCTACGGCTTGGGTGTAAAGCGTCTCATCGGCCGATAGTTGCTGGGCCTGGGTAGTGTCTGGTTCCGGCTCAGGCTCCGGGGTTTTGTTGCATCCGGCCACAAGGGCAAACAGGATGAAACCTGCAAATATTAATTTAAGCGTTTTCATGGCTTTTGCTTGACTTATTACATTACACCTAAAATTCGATCTACCCTTATTCAATTGATAAAAATTTTGAAATTACTCTCCAATAACCATTGAAACTTCAGTAACTCCACAAATGGCAAACCAACCTCTTGCTCCGCCTGTGAAGTTGGTAGGCACATTGGCCGATTCAAGGGCAAACAAACCTGCAGCCCATCGGGTCTCGAGCAACACCTCGCGCCAGTATGCGGCATAGCTCATGTCCATGGCATAACGTCGCACAGTCACTATTGTTCCTTTAGGGAACCCTTTGTTGAGTGACGGAGGGGGTAAGAGTTGGGTAACATCAATAGAAGGCAGAGTAAAAAACAACATTCGGGCTCTGCATTTTTCGGCAGGAGTCCCCTCAAAGCCAGGCAACATCGACCAATCAGCTGTTAATTCATACAAAGCAGGATGGTCGGGCATAAAAGGAGGGGCTACAAACACCGGATACCAAAGGCTATCTTTCTCATTTATTTGAAAAACAGGAGGATTAAACAACATTCCAGGTTCACCACTGGTTGTAGCTGTATATACCTGCTGGTTGTAAATTACTTGTAGGGTATATTTTTTGAGCATTTGCAGCGACTGGCTGTTGTAGTAAACTCCGGGCCTTAATGAATCTTCCCTGAAAACAATAACACTGTCATCGCTGGTGAGAAACACTTTTGCACCCCTTACAGCGGTAAGGGTATCTGTGAGGGATAGCATCAACCGGGATATATTCACTTCTTGTCTGCCGGGTTTGTCCGTCATGAGGGATTGAATAACCAGACCCTCTCCCGAGCCTTGGGGCTGAACAATCTCGCCGTCATCCTCACATGATGTAAGGATACCCAAAAAGACGATGAACAATAGGGTTTTGATCATCTTATTCATCAGAAGCTGATTTTAAAAGAAAGGGAGGGAAGAACCCCACTGACCGAAAGGCGGGTAGGTACTGCATCCATCATTGCGTTGAAGTCGGCAGGAACCCTGAAATGGCCTTCATCATCCATCACCTTGTTAAATCCGAAAATAAAGGGATTATGGCGACCGTAGGCATTTCGGATATTTAAGGATATCTCGTAGGTTAGATTTGTTTTCCGGCCGTTCCAGGAATAGTTGGCAAAGAGGTCGAGGCGATGATAAAGAGGCAGACGAGCATTATACCTCTTTGAGTAGACCGGCACAGGGAGACCATTTTCGAGATAAAAACCTGAGGGCAGAGTTGTCATTCCCCCATTGGAAAGATACCAGGCAGCACCGGCACTCAAATTTCGGAGGTTATTATATTTTAAAAAAAACATAGCCTGATGGGGACGATCGAAATAAGGAAAATACGTGTTGCCATCATTAATTGCCGGTGTTGTTCTTTTTACGCGGCTGAATACATAAGTTAGCCCGCCAGTGATATTACCCCGGACTTTAGAAAGCCGAAATTCTATTCCTGCAGCTCTGGCATTCCCTTGTCGGATTTGCCCTTCAGGGAATGGCTCATAAAGCAAGCCTGCATGATCGCGATAATCGATTTGACCCTTAAGATCACGAAAATAAGCTTCAAGGCTGCATTCGAAGGTTTCGGCAGGAGAAGTATAGCCGATGCCAGCAGAAAGCAAAAGGGAAGATTGAGGCTTAATATTGGGTCCTGAGGGCATCCATGTCTCGAGGGTGGTGAATGGGCTGGCTGTATTCGATAAAGGTTGGAAATATTGACGGGTAGAAGCTACAGAGGCCATCAACCGAATGGTTTCAGAGGTTCTGAGAACCAGGCGCAAACGCGGTTCAAGGCTGGTATGCGTATAATAAAACTGCCCGGAGGGTATAGTATCCGTTGCAAAAACCTGATATTCACTATTAAAGTAAGGCACAACCTGTGGACCATAATTTCCCCAAACAGTTATACGTAAACCCGGATGGATAAGCCATTTACCTTCGGCCGTAGTAATTTCGGAGCCCACGTAAGCAAAACCACTCAGCGAACGGAATTTTCTTGAATTACTGCTAAAAACAGCAGAGCCACCAGGGCCCATGACTACATTACCGGGTTCAGAAATATAATTTTCGACACCCCCTCCGGCCCGAACTACCAGTCGGGGGGAAAGGAACCAGCTCAGATTGCTGTGCAAGGCAAACCAGTTTACGGCAGAATTCCAATAGTCGGTATGGCGACTATTCAGATAAAGTCGGTAAGTATAGCGGCTCGTATTGAAAAGAGTATTGACAAAAAGATTGGAACCTGCTAACCAGTTCCAACGCAATGAAGTAAGCAGGTTATGCCAACCCAGTCCGTAATTTTTTAAAACCGATTCAGTAACTGCCGAGTACTGATCGGAAGAGGTATAGAAGGTAGCATAGAATCTGTTTTTGTTATTCAACCAGCTGTTGAGTTTTAAATGAAGATCATAAAAAGAAAAATTAAAATCGTAGGGAGTAAAAGCAGAAAGTCTGAGCCATTCGAGGTTGGAGCGGCGTGCCGAAACCATTAATCCGGCTTTTTCTTTTTTCAAAGGCACCTCAATTATCGTTGAGCTAAAGAAAGGGTTCAAATTTATCATACCTGCGAGCTTATTGAGGTTTCCTTCCTTTAAATGAATATCGACCACGCCCGACAGGCGATTGCCAAATTCGGAGGGTGCATCCCCTTTCCAGGCCCTTATTTCCCTGATAATCGAAGCATCGAGAGATGAAACAAAACCCAGGAGGTGAGAAGGGTTGAACACCGGAGATTCATCAATAAGAATAAGGTTTTGGCTGCTTTCACCCCCGCGTACAAAAAAACGGGTGCTTCCATCCCCAAAAAGAGAAAATCCGGGAAGTGTACCCAGGGCAGTAATCATATCATTGCCTCCGCTACCTTCTCTCAATTGCCTCATGAGTAATCCCCCTTGTCCAGCTTCCCAATAACCAGCCGAAGTCCCTTTTTCTTTAATCTCAACAGGTTGCATTTCCACCCACAAAGGCTCGAGAGCTACAATACACGGCAATGCTATCTTTTCCGTTAGCTGAAGTGTAGCAGGCTGATAACCAGGATAAAAAACCTCAAGTAAGGCTGTAGTAACAGGCAGCTGAACAGAGAAATAACCATAAGAGTTAGTAAAAACGGAAGCTGTGCCTGTAAAACTGATGCGAGCCCCGGCTAAAAGTTCACCACTTCTGGCATCCCTCACCGTTCCATAGATAGTGTTGAACCGTATGGGAGGAGATTCCTGCTGTTTGCGCAGGACTATTTGCTTGTCAATGATTTCCCAGGATATGCCATTATTTTTAAAAACTGCATTCAAAAATTCTGAAAGGTTGCGGGAAACTATTTTACAGGAGATTTTTGTGGAAGGGTCGGTTACGGAAGGGCTAAAGGCGATAGACAGTCCTGTGATATTTTCAATAGTGGGTATTAACTCTGCCAGGCTTTTCCGGGTTACAGAAAGTGAATACACTTTGCTTGCCATATCCTGAGGGTAGGCGGCCTGCAGGAGAAAAGCCAATAATGCTAAAGCAGTAAATTTTCGTAAAGCGCTCATGCAGGCTCAAGGGCATGCGTTACCTGAGAGCACAAAATGACCGGCATTGCCACTCAGCTGCAACCCAAGTGTGGCAGCAATGATGCGTAAAATTTCGCCGGGCTCTTGCTTATCGAATGTGGCGGTAACCGTACAGTTGCCTATGCCCGGCTGGGCAAGTTCAATTTCAATTCCATAGGCTTTTTGCAAGAGCCACAGCACACGGAAAAGAGGAGTAGCATTGAATTCGAAATGCTTTGTCAACCAGGCTGTTTGGTTAATATCAACAAAATCACCAATAATGAGTTGCCCGCTTTCAGGGTCGATGCTGGCTTGTTGACCGGGATTCAATACAAGCTTGTTCCCGGGATCACCTTCAAGGGAGGCCTCTACCCTGCCCTCTTCCAGATAAACCATAGGCATAGTAGATTCATCGCCAGTGTTTACATAAAACTTTGTACCAAGAACCGAGACTTTCAGCTTTCCGGCCATAACTTCGAAAGGAATATTATCCTCAGTATGAACAACTTCCAATCGAGCCATGCCGGTAATCATTATTTCTCGATTTCGCTTATTAAACGCTGAAGTTAAATACGAGGCCGATGATCCCGGCGACAGAGTCAGACTGCTACCGTCTGGGAGCGTAAAGGTTTTTATTTCGTTGCCCGCTACCAGTATTTTTTGATCATTGTTGAACAGGAACATTGCAGCATATATCGAAAGCAAAGCCAGTATCAGAAAAGCTGCCGCACGCATCCATACTTTTCGACGGGCAGACATTTCAAATCGCTTGAGGCCGGCCCGACGAGAAAACTGCCCCCACTGGTGCTCAGGGTCAGCAGCAATAAAATGATGCTTCTGCCAATCTGCAGCGTATCTTTTAAAAACCTGAGCATGTTCGGGAGCCTGATTTACCCAGTCTAACAACAAGTTAGCTTCCGCCTCGCTGGCCTGTCCTGAAAGATACTTGGCTATAAGCTCAATATGTTCATCTTTAATCTCCATGTCAGTAATCCTTTCTTCTTAACACCCAAATATTCATCTACCCTTATTGTGATAAAAAGATTTTCATCAAGAGGAATATGAAAGGCAAATATTCTCCCAGGTGTTCTCTGAGTATTCGGAGAGCCTTACCCATTTGTACTTCCACCGTTTTTACAGATATACCCAGTCGGTCAGCAATCTGCTGATACTTAAGATCCTCATTCCGGCTCAATAGAAAAACTTCCTTCACTCTTGCCGGCATTTTATCCAGAGCCAGGAGGATGCTTTTTTGCAATTGTTTATAATCCAATGGATCGTGTATGGCGGAAGGGCTTTCATTTTGGTTCAACACAGCTTCAAGGTCGGGATGGTATTTGCAGTTATCGCGCAAATGGTTAAGTGCCCTGTTGTGAATGGTAGTTTTAAGCCATGGGATGGGATCGCGCTCAGGAGGAAATGTATCTCTGCGTTGCCAGAGTTGCAGAAAAGCATCATTGACCAGGTCGCGGGCGGTATCACGTTCACGAACTATGCCAAAGGCATACCATTCGAGCTGGGTATATTGAGTTTCAAAAAGTTCCCTGAAGGCCTTTTCGCTTCTTCGCCACATTATCTGTTATTCTGATTTTTTTAAAACAATAAGCGTGCGGTTGGTATTGTAAATCCTGGCAACTCCCATTCCTTCGGGTCCGGGTATCGCGTGATAAGTGATATGATGGTGAACCCGACCGTGCCCCCCGAAAATAAAATCATCGCTACACAACACTATTTTGTAATCGCCGGGTTCGGGAACCGGGAAGGCATAATCGGGAATGCTGGCGGTAGGATGCCAATTGAATATGAAAATGAGGCCTGCTCTCTCGAAGACTATTGTTTTGTTATGATGATCTAAATTGAGCAGCCGAGGCCAGGGAGCGGTCAGCAGGTTATATTCTTTCACCAACCTTATCATGGCATTGTCGAAGGCAAGCAAATACTTGTACTTTAGTTTCGGATTATAAGCCAGCGACCATTGCCGGCGTGCATACCAATGGCTCCAGCGATTTCCTTCGCGGGGAAAATCAATCCATTCGGGATGACCAAATTCATTACCCATAAAATTGAGATAGGCTTCGCCTCCCAACGAAATAGTGAGCATTCGTATCATCTTGTGCAGCGCAATGCCTCTGTCGATTACAGGATGAGGGTCACCATCGCTCATATGCCAATACATTTCCTGATCCATCAGCCGGAAGGCGATAGTTTTATCTCCCACTAAAGCCTGGTCATGCGATTCGCAATAGGCAACGGTTTTTACGCCATACTTGCGGTTGAGCATGGTATGATAAAGTTCACCCATGTCCCAGTCTTCGTCTTTCCTTTCTTTAATAATTTTAATCCAGTAATCCGGAATACCCATTCCGAGACGATAATCGAAACCCATCCCACCATGGCTTACGGGGCTGCAGATTCCGGGCATACCGCTTACGTCTTCAGCTATGGTTATTGCATCGGGCCGTATTTTGTGTACCAATGTGTTGGCCAGTTGCAGGTAGATAAGCGAATCCCACTCCACACCGTCGAGAAAATATCGCTCACGCGTCCATTCATCAACAAAGCCATGGTGAAAATATATCATGGAAGTAACCCCATCGAAGCGGAAACCGTCGAAATGGAACTCTTTGAGCCAATAAGCCAGGTTGGATAAGAGAAATTGCAACACCTCAGTCTTCCCGTAATCGAAAAGACGAGAATCCCAAGCCGGATGGTGACCGCGAGCTCCCGGATGGGTATAAAGTCCGTCTTCTCCATCAAAATCGTTGAGTCCTTCATTGTAGTTTTTCACCGTATGGCTATGCACCACGTCCATAATCACACCGATGCCCATTTCATGTGCTTTGCGAATCATATACTTTAAATCCTCCGGTGTGCCAAATCGGGAGGTTGGGGCGAAAAAATTGCTCACATGGTAACCGAATGACCCGTAATAGGGATGTTCGGCAATAGCCATGACCTGTATCATGTTGTAGCCACAAGCTTTGATATGAGGCAGTATGTTATCGGCAAATTCGCGGTAAGTTCCCACCCGGGGTTCTTCCTGGGCCATTCCCACGTGGCATTCATAAATCAAAGGTGCTTCGTCGGCCGGAATGCGATAGTTATCGTCCTGCCAATCAAAAGGCTCTGGAGGGAACCAGAGTTGACCCGCAAAGTCTTTCGTGTTTTCGTCTTGCACCACCCTGCGGATATAAACCGGAATGCGCTCATACCAACCATTATTCCCATGCACCAATACTTTCACCCGGCTACCATGCACAAAGCGGTCTTTATATTGTTCGTAGGGTAAAAATATCTCCCATATCCCGTTTTCTTTTCTGTTCATGTGATGCGCATGGCGATCCCAATGATTAAAATCGCCCAAAAAGTATAAATCGTGTGCCCGCGGTGCCCACTCCCGGTAATACCACCCCTTGTCTTTTTTACTGAAATGAATCCCAAAATAATTATGTGCATTGGCGAATTTGAGCAAACTGCCGTACTGCTCGTTTATTTGATTCAGGCGGTTTTTAAATCTGACATAGCGATTGAAAACTTCTTCCTCCACGGCCTCGAGCCAGGGATCATCTTTTACAAGCTGAAGACGTCGATGCTTTATCATAACTAAAGTATTAAATGCGTAACAAATTAGTAATTATCCTGCAACCGGGTATATCTTCCCCGTAAATTGGATGAACACAATCCTGGGTACATGAAAATGATGTTTCATCAAAATCGCTTAATCCATTTCCGCCAAAATCATTGCAGACGAAGGCATAATATTCAAGGCAGGAATATTGGGCCAGGGGCTGGGTACCTCCATAAAATGATCTCCGTTGAGGATTACTTTCCAGTTTCCGGCCGGGATGGGAATCTGTTCGGCGTGTCGGTTTCCATTAAATACAACCAGGATACGTTTCCAAGAATCACCAACAGCAGCGCCGTTAAGGGTGTATGCAACAACGCAGCTTTTACCTGTATTAAAAAACTCCAGATTTTTTTCAATATCCTGCTGCGCACGCATTCTGAATGCCGGATGTTTCTTACGCATCTCTATGAGCTTACGGTGAAACTCAACAGCTCTTTTATATAAAAACTTCCAGTTCCAATCAATCTGGTTGATACTGTCAGGAGAGTTGTAGGAATTTTCCACTCCTTTTTTCGAACGCATCATTTCTACTCCATTATGAAGGAAGGGGATACCCTGGGAAGTAATTACTATTGCACTTGCCAGGTTATTTATCGCAACCAGCTCTTCCTGAGTGGCGCTGGGGATTGTAAGTTTGGTTTTATCCCACAAAGTATGATTGTCGTGGCAAGAAACGTAATTTATACACTGGTCAGGGCCGGAGGCATAAGGTGATTTGCTGTAATTCACAGCCTGGTAGTTAATTTGGGGGTGGCGGGTTGCGGCCACAATTCCGAACTTGATACTTTCTTCGAGACCGGGAATACCTCCCACAAAACCCGTTTCCTTATCATTATACCAGGGGCCTTTTACGGCGTCGCGCAGATCGTCGCTGAAGACTGCAATACCCGGCATCTGAGAGACATTAGCTTTTAGGGCACGACTTTCATAAGGCAAGGGACTATCGCCGGCAGTCCAGCCTTCGCCGTAAATCAAAATGTTGGGGTTGATTTCCAGCAGAGCCTGTCGTATCTGATTCATGGTTTCTATATCATGAATAGCCATCAGGTCGAAGCGGAAGCCATCGATATGGTACTCTTTTGCCCAATATTTCACTGATTCGATGATGTATTGCCTGACCATGGGGCGTTCTGAAGCCGTTTCGTTACCACAGCCACTGGCATTAGAGTAACTTCCGTCGGGGTTGTGTCGGTAGTAATACCCCGGCACCAGCTGATTGAAGTTGGATGAGCCGGCATCGAAAGTATGATTATAAACCACATCCATCACTACACCGATTCCAGCCTGGTGCAAGGCCATCACCATCTGCCTCATTTCTCTGTTCCTGACAACCGGGTCGAAGGGATTGGTGGAATAAGAACCTTCGGGTGCATTATAATTCTGAGGGTCATAGCCCCAGTTGTATTCATTATCCTCCAGTCGCGATTCGTCGATGGTATGAAAATCGAACATAGGCAAGATATGCACGTGGGTAATGCCCAGTTCTTTCAAATGGTCGAGGCCAGTGGACTGATTCCACATGTTTTTTGTGCCGGTTTCCGAAAGCCCCAGAAATTTCCCTTTGTGCACAATACCTGAGGAAGGATGAATGCTGATGTCGCGAAGGTGCAGTTCGTAAATGACAGCATCCACGGGGGAAAGCAGTTGAGGTCCCCGATCGTTTTTCCAGCCCTCGGGATAAGTTTCGGATGGGTCGAAAATGTAGGCTCTTTTACCATTTACGCCAACAGCTTTGGCATAGATCCCCGGAGTTTCCAGAAGCCAGGTACCTGCATGCTTTGTACGGAAAGTATAAAAATGATGCAAAAGATTACCCTTAAAGGTGGCTACCCAGGTTCCCAATATATCAGGGCTCATGGGCAAAACCATTATAGGTTCCAAATCTTCATTGTTTTTATAAATCCTTACTTCAGCAGCTTCGGCCACAGGAGACCAAATCCTGAAGTGTGTTTCGTCAGGTGTCCAGCTCATTTCAAGATCATCACCCGGATAAAAAGGATATTGGTCGTACGACAAAAGGGAACCTTTTCTTTGGGTTTGCGCTGAAGAAGACAAAAAGGAAAAAAGAAACACCATGCAGGTAAATGTTAAAGAAGTTAGCAATTTTCTGATTACCATCTGATTATCATAATTTTATAATATTTTTCACCACTAAGACCTACAGCCTGAGTGCAAAACTACAAACTTTTCAGGCCAATGTCAGCTTATTTATCATGTTGGTTGAATGGGATTCCCTTTTCACTGAGTTCCCCTTGAAGAGGTGTCAGGAGTTATCTGAAGGATGCTCAACTAAAATTCTTGTTCAGGATTTTGATTCTTCCTCATCCCCTGATTTTTTTTTGTGGCGCGATTTTTTAGCTTTTTCGGCTTTCTCTATTTCATCTCGGAGCGATTGCATTTGATTTTTTAAGGTATCGAAATCGTTTTTAAGCTCATCGTACGATTTACTTAGCTCTTCGATATTTGCCTCCAGTTCCTCTTTACGACGTACCACCTCAGTTTTTTCAAGTTTGAGCCGGTTAATTTCATGCTCCCGATCCTGAAGGCTAAGTTGAAGCTTTTCGATGAGGGACTGTTTCACCAAAATTTCTTCTTCTTTTGCCCGAACAATATCGAGGGTGTTTTTTACCTCTTGCCGGCAAGCCTCAAGATTCTCCTGTAATTGTCGGTTCATAACCCGGCCCATTTCAAGTTCCTTTACCATCTGGTCGGCTTGCGTTATAACGTCTTGAAGCAATTGATGGGTATTCATAATAATTGTTTTTATTTTTTGACAATAATTTTCTGGCCAACCTTTACCAAGGAAGGATCTGCGATATTGTTATCGCTGACAATTTTAGGATAGAGATTGCCGTCGCCCAGAATCTTTTGGGCAATAAGCCATAAATTGTCGCCCGGCTGGATAATATATTCGCTGGCATTTACTACATTTTTCGCGGCATACTCTGAAAGCCTGGTTTTATAGAGCGAAAGAGAGTCGTTAAGGGCTGCAATTTTCCCTTGAAGGACAGAGATTGAGTCGCGGTTTTCAGGCACAGGAGGGCATGGCGACTGAAGCCTAACAATCAACAGAACTAAAGCTGCCACAAATAAAATTACAATTGTAGTAAGCCACAAACGATAATTTCTTTTGACCTCCCTGCATAACTTCCTGATATTAATATTTAAAGTAAGGTCGGCTCCGCAGTGCGGACACTGAAGAGGCAGGGGCTCCGACAATTCGTTACTGCATACTGGACATTTCATACGGATAATGGTTTTGGTAATAGTGAACTTTCTGGTTTACGACCTGTTAATTAGGGGTTAAAGTTAATAAATACCCCGTCAAAAACAAAGGAAGTTTATATATTTTTGTTACTACAAAACCTAAAAATATCAGACTATGGAAAAAAATGTTGGAAACGTTGACCGCATCATCCGCATCATTGCGGCTGTAATTATTGCAGTTTTGGGTATTTACTATCAAAGCTGGTGGGGGCTTTTAGCCATCATTCCCCTGGCAACTGCTTTTATCCGCTTTTGTCCGCTTTATTTGCCTTTGGGTATTAAAACTTTCTGCAAGAAAGAGGAGAAATAAAACCAGCAGGGTTCATCCTTTAGTGGCCGCCTTTACAGAAATAAAGGTGGCTTTTTTATTGATTAAGTCACTCAACTCTATAGAAATCCGACAAAATAGCTGAAAATTCAATATTGAATAGCTCATCATACAAAAGGGTGGAATTTGTAAAAAAAGGCGTTGTTAAATTATCTTTGTTAAACTTTTAACAATACTAATGGTTATAATACTGCAAACATTTACCGTATGTTGGCTTTTCAAGAATGCAGGATTTATTATAAGTTTGCAAACGAATTATTAAAAGATTTAACTGCGTTGATATAAAATCAATTACAAGTGTAACTTAATACTGCACATATCTTTATGACAAAAATTATAAAAATCAGGAGAGGTCTCGATCTTCCATTAGTTGGCGAAGCCGAAAAAGTGGTAACCGGCTATTCGGCTAAGACCTATGCCATGAAGCCTACCGATTTTGCAGGGTTGGTACCTCGGCTGAGGGTAAAGGAAGGAGACGTGGTAAAAGCGGGCAGCCCGCTTTTCGTTGACAAGTTCAATGAACGCGTTACTTTCACTTCACCGGTTAGTGGTCGCATAGAGGAAATTGTACGCGGTGAAAAACGCAAGGTACTTGAAATCAGGGTCGTCAAATCAGAAATGGATGAATATGAAGAGTTTCGCAAAGGCGACCCTGCATCGATGACCCCGGAAGAAATCAAGGATGAATTACTGAAAAGTGGTTTATGGCCATTGATACGGCAAAGACCCTATGCCATCATTGCGAATCCTGATCATCAGCCAAAGGCCATTCACATTTCAGGATTCGATTCGGCTCCTCTGGCTCCGGACTACGACCTCATCATTCATGGTAAGGCTGACGAGTTTCAAACCGGTTTGAATGCTTTGGTGAAATTAGCCCCCAAAGTTCATTTAAATCTTAGAAAAGGCGAAGGAGTATCCAAGGTTTTACTGAATTCAAAAGGGGTACAAATTAATTACTTTGAGGGCCCGCATCCGGCAGGAAATCCGGGCATTCAAATCCACCATATCGGTCCGGTTAATAAAGGAGAGGTTGTGTGGTACCTCAGGGCCACAGATGTTCTGCTGATTGGTCGCCTTTTCCTTGAAGGCAGATATCGTCCGGAAAAAGTTGTTGCCCTGACCGGAGGAGGTGTGAAAAAGCCGCAATACTTGCGTATGACTGCTGGGGCATGCATGGAAGGAATTGCTCTTCAACACGTTAAAGAAGGAAATTACCGAATCATATCTGGCAATGTGCTAACGGGGACTAACATTGGGCACAATGGTTTCCTAGGATATTACGACTGGCAGATTTCTGTTATCAGGGAAGGAAAGTATCACGAGTTTTTAGGGTGGGCATTGCCTGGTGCAGATAAATTGTCAGCCTCAGGTACCTTTCTTTCGAGACTTTTCCCCGGCAAAAAATTTGACCCCGATACCAATTTGCATGGGGGGGAGAGAGCTTTTGTGCTTACAGGGCAATACGAAAAAGTTCTTCCCATGGACATTTACCCGGTTTATTTGCTCAAAGCCATTCTGGCGCAAAATATCGACAAGATGGAACAACTGGGAATATACGAAGTGGCCGAAGAAGATTTTGCCCTGTGTGAGTTTGTGTGTGCCTCCAAGATTGAAGTGCAAAGCATTATCAGGCAAGGCCTCGACCTGATGCGTAAAGAAATGAGCTAAACTGAAAAAATATTAACAAGCATACTTCACAATGAAAGCAATTCGGAATTATCTGGATAAAATAAAGCCACAATTTCAAAAAGGTGGCAAATACGAGAAATTTCACTCCACGTTCGATGCTTTTGAAACCTTTCTCTTTGTTCCCGACAGAGTTACCCACACAGGAAGCCATATCAGGGATGCACTCGACATGAAGAGGACCATGACCATGGTTATTATTGCCTTAATTCCAACCCTGTTATTTGGAATATGGAATGCCGGTTATCAGTTTTATCTGTCACAAGGACAAGAAGCCGGATTCTGGACCATTGTATGGGAAGGATTTCTCAGGGTTTTGCCTATAATCGTCGTATCGTATGTTACGGGTTTAGCCATTGAATTTGCCTTTGCGCAAGCCCGGGGCCACGAGGTGAATGAAGGTTTTCTGGTGTCAGGCATGCTGATTCCCCTGGTAATGCCCGTTAATATACCCCTATGGATGGTAGCGGTAGCCACTGCTTTTGCAGTTATTATTGGCAAGGAAGCTTTTGGGGGTACGGGAATGAATGTTTTTAATCCTGCTTTATTAGCACGTGCATTCATCTTCTTTGCTTATCCTGGCGATATTACCGGCGATAAGGTATGGGTAGCCGGGCTCACCACAGGACAGGCCGTCGACGGGTTTTCCGGAGCAACGCCATTGGCTCATGCAGCTGCCTACCAGATCGACCAGATTCCCCCGCTGCACGACCTCTTTTTAGGTTTCATCCCCGGTTCCATCGGAGAAACTTCCAAATTAGCCATTTTCATCGGTGCAGCCATTTTAATCATTACAGGCATAGGCAGTTGGAAAATCATGTTTTCGGCACTTCTCGGCGGACTAACCATGAGTTATATTTTCAACCTTGTAGGTGCCAATCCTTATATGGAGATTCCTCCGTTGACCCAGATTATGATGGGCAGCTTCCTCTTTGGAATTGTTTACATGGCCACTGATCCGGTATCGGCTGCCCAAACCGAGAAAGGCAAATACATCTATGGATTCCTCATAGGACTCTTTTCCATCATGATAAGGGTATTCAACCCTGCCTATCCTGAAGGCACCATGCTGGCCATCCTCCTGATGAATACTTTTGCCCCTCTTATCGACCACTATGTGGTAGAAGCCAATATCAGTAAAAGGATGAAGCGCAGTGCCAAACTAACTAACGCGTAAAACTTAAGACCATGTTCAGCAACAGATACATCTTTGTTTATTCGAGCATCATGGTGATTGTGGTGGCCATAGCCCTCACAATTGTTGCCGTAAGCCTCAAACCCATGCAGGAGGCCAACGTTCGTATCGAGAAAATGCAAAACATCCTCAAAGCCATAAACATAACGGCTACTCCGAAAGAAGCGGAAGCGGCTTACAAGAAATACATCGTCAAAACATTTACATTAAAAGCCGACATGACGGTTGACCCCTCGGTTGATGCTTTTAGTGTAGATCTTGCCAAAGAGCTCAAAAAAACCAATCCGGCCGACAGGCTATACCCGGTTTATGTAGCAGCCTTAGATAATGGAGACACCAGCTATATTTTCCCTCTTAGAGGTAAAGGCCTGTGGGGTCCCATTTGGGGCTATGTGGCACTGAAAAACGATTTTAACACCATTTATGGAGTGATGTTTGACCATAAAGGTGAAACTCCCGGACTGGGGGCTGAAATTAACACGGATAAATTTCAGCAGCAGTTTTTCGGCAAAACTATTTTTGATGAAAACGGCAGCTTTACGTCAGTGAAAGCCATCAAAGGTGGAGCTGGACCCAACAATCCCCACGGCATTGATGCCATTTCCGGGGGAACCATCACCAGCAATGGTTTATCGGATATGATTCACGATGGATTCACAGCCTATCTTCCTTTCTTAAAAACAAAAATCAATCAGTTGAATACGGATAAAACCGATGGAGGAACCCAGTTATGAAAGAACCCCTCTTTTCCCCTAAAAACCTCAAATTGTTAACCGGGCCACTCAACCTGAACAACCCCATTACGGTTCAGGTGCTGGGAATTTGTTCGGCCCTGGCGGTAACAGTTCAACTTAAACCAGCTATTGTCATGGCGCTCTCAGTTACGGTGGTCACTGGTTTTTCAAACCTGATCATATCCCTGATGAGAAATACCATTCCTCCAAGGATTCGTATCATTGTTCAGCTGGTGGTCATCGCCGCCCTTGTAATTATCGTTGACCAGGTGCTGAAAGCCTTTGTATATGATGTAAGCAAAAAGCTTTCGGTTTTTGTGGGTCTCATCATTACCAACTGCATTGTGATGGGGCGTTTGGAAGCCTTTGCCATGGCTGAAAAACCCTGGCGTTCCTTCCTCGATGGAATAGGAAACGGCGCTGGATATGGATTAATCCTCATCACCGTTGGCTTTTTCCGCGAACTTTTAGGATCAGGGAAATTGTTTGGCATGCAGGTAGTGCCCCAGTTCTTATATGAGATCGGATATAAGGACAACGGATTAATGATTTTGCCTCCCATGGCCCTTATCACCATAGGAATCATCATCTGGATTCAGCGTTCGGTAAATCGCGAACTCATCGATAAAAGCTGATCATTCTAACTTAAAACCACGAAAAACATGACACATCTATTCGATATTTTCGTCAGGTCGATTTTTATCGAGAACATGATTTTTGCCTACTTCCTGGGCATGTGCAGCTACCTGGCAGTTTCAAAAACAGTAAAAACCTCTGTTGGACTTGGCATAGCGGTGACTTTTGTATTACTCATAACAGTTCCGGTTAACTGGTTGCTGGAAAATTACATTTTGAAACCGGGAGCCCTCGTCTGGCTGGGTTCCAACATGGCCGACATTGATCTGAGCTACCTGAGCTTCATCATGTTCATTGCCGTTATAGCTGCAATAGTGCAATTGGTGGAGATGGTGGTTGAAAAATTCTCGCCCGCACTCTACAATGCTCTGGGTATTTTCCTTCCGCTGATTGCGGTAAACTGTGCCATTTTAGGAGCCTCACTGTTTATGCAAGAGAGGGATTATCATAGTATTGGCGAAGCTACGGTATTTGCCATTGGTTCAGGTATAGGATGGTTTCTGGCTATTGCATCGCTGGCTGCCATACGTGAAAAAATCACCTATTCCAATATTCCGGCTCCCCTGCGTGGATTGGGGATAACCTTTATACTTACCGGCCTGATGGCCATCGCTTTTATGAGTTTTATGGGAATTAAAATTTGATGCTGATTATGGCTAACATCCTTATAGTAAGTGCTGTTGTGTTTTTATTGGTAGTATTAGCCCTTGTAGGCATGCTACTTTTTGCCAAGGCAAAGCTGGCGCCCTCAGGTCCAGTGAAAATTCGAATCAATGATGAAAAAGAAATAGAGGTAAATGCCGGCTCGAGCTTATTGTCAACGCTGGCAGCCCAGAAACTTTTTCTGCCTTCGGCCTGTGGTGGCGGAGGTACCTGTGGCATGTGTAAATGTCAGGTTTTAAGCGGAGGCGGAAGTATTTTGCCTACCGAAGTCGGATTTTTCACCCGCAAACAAATCCAGGATCACTGGAGGTTGGGATGCCAGGTAAAAGTCCGTGAGAACATGGATATTCACATTCCCCCAGAAGTTTTTGGCATCCGGAAATGGGAATGCACGGTGGTTTCGAACCGCAATGTGGCTACCTTTATCAAAGAATTTGTGGTTCAATTACCGGAAGGTGAAGAACTTAACTTTAAATCAGGGGGTTACATTCAGATTGATGTTCCTCCTTGCGAAGTAGATTTCTCGAAAGACATTGAAGTGGAACCAGAATACCGCGACGAGTGGGACAAATACAATTTGTGGAGCCTGAAGATGAAAAACACGGAACCCATTTTCCGTGCATACAGCATGGCCAACCACCCGGCCGAGAAAAACATCATCATGCTCAATGTGCGTATTGCCACTCCTCCCTTCGACCGTAAAACGGGTGGCTTCATGAAGGTTAATCCGGGAATCTGCTCCTCATATATCTTTTCGAGGAAACCCGGAGATAAAGTTACCATCAGCGGTCCCTACGGTGAATTCCATGTAAAGGAAACCAACCGCGAAATGATGTTCATCGGCGGTGGTGCAGGCATGGCCCCCATGCGTTCACATATCTTCGACCAGTTCCTTACCAAACGAACCACACGTAAGGCTACCTTCTGGTATGGCGGACGCTCCCTCAGAGAACTCTTCTATGTAGAAGATTTCCGACGTATTGAAGCCGAATTTCCAAATTTCAAATTCCATATTGCCCTTTCAGAACCTAAACCTGAAGACAATTGGACAGGCTACACCGGGTTTATCCACCAGGTTATCATGGACAATTATTTGAAAAATCATCCGGAACCAGAGGAAATAGAATATTACCTCTGTGGCCCGCCACTGATGAACCAGGCTGTATTAAAAATGCTCGATGACTTTGGTGTACCCCCCGAAAATATTGCCTTCGACGACTTTGGAGGGTAAACACTCCGAAAAAAACTCACAGGGCTGTCTCATTGTTGGGGCAGCCTTTATTTTTTCCTGATCCTTAAGTATTAGTAATGAAAAAGCTAAGGTAATTCTGTTGCCTTATCACTATCAAACAACCCCTAAAGGAAAGCTAAATCGAACAAAACCAGTTTCGACGTAAAAGAATAGCTATCTTCGAGACAAGCTTTCTAAAAAAAATCGGTTAATTTATTGATAATGAAATAAATTTGAAAAGAAATGATAAAAGTTTTGATTATACTCAAAACTTTTCATGAATTTGAAAAAGTTTTAATCATACTTAAAACTATTGTATTAGCCAATATATCCTGGTGAAAATTAACAAATCCCAAAACGCATTTATTCCGTATAGAACTCACAAAAGTAATTGTTTAACAGCATCTTACGATTAAAAGTTCCATTTTATTACAGGTACGGATCTGGCTCAACAGTTAAGTCCCGATATTCAAATCCTTTACATTAAAAATATAGATGTGGCATATGACTCTATAAAAATTATATCGAGCTTGTTCTATATGTTGAGGATAATCCTGGCCCCAAAAAGTGAGCATTAAATATTAAATAAAAGAGAGGGATGCCTTTCGCTTTGCATCCCTCCCATATTAACCCATTGCAGGATATCAATCCTTTAATAATTAAATAACAATACGACTCACGTCACTGGGTTTTATATCAATGTATTTTCATAAGCACCACACCATGCGAAGGAACCACGAATTCCTTTTCCTGATTATATGTTCCGGCTGACTGCTGGCGCCAGACATCACGCAGGGTACCCTGAGGTCGAAGGCCGGCCTTGGAGAAGTTCAGCCTATAACTCATTGTCTTTTCCCCCAGGTTAAAAATACCAAAGGCTTGCGTACCGTCAGAGAGTTCTTTTACCCACACCTGAATATCACCATCTACTAATGCCTGACGGGCCTGATAACCCAAGGGGTCCTGGTCGAGTGCCAAAACCTCATCGTTGGTAAGTAAATTAAGGGTGAAATCGTCCAGCGTTTTGAGATCGCAGCCGATAAGCAAAGGGGCTGAGAGCAGGCACCAAAGTGAAATGTGGGTATATTGTTCGTCGGGAGTAAGCCGTGTGGGATGTAAATTGGGTCCCCAGCCCACATTGCCAACTACCAACATATCGGGATCGTTCCAATGGCCAGGCTTAGCATAAGGTTGGTTTTCAACCTGACTGAAACCTATCTCCTTCAGACTTTCCCAGGTATCGGTAATATCGCCAGTTGTACGCCACAAATTGCCACCCACTTCAGCTCCCCAACGCCATACTTTGCTCATTCCATACTGGCACAGGCTGTAAACAATATCCCTATCCACCTGATCCAGCGCATAACGCATCACAAAATAGGGCTTTTTACGCTCAGGCAATGAGGTATCTTTCGCAATTCCATCGTAAGAGCACCAGTCGTATTTCAGGTAATCGACTCCCCACTGGGCGTAGCTGCGGGCATCGTTGAGTTCGTAACCGTAGCTGCCTGTATATTGGCCACAGGTAAGAGGACCCGGACTGCTATAGATACCAAATTTTAATCCGAGAGAATGGATATAATCTCCCAGGCGTTTCATATCGGGGAATTTCTCGTTGGTAAGGATATTTCCCTGAGCGTCCCTTTTGGGTTCTTTATCGCGGTGAATTTCCCAGCCATCGTCGATGTTGATATAAGTCCAGCCGTGATCGCGCAGCCCTTTTTCGACATACATATCGGCGCTTGCTTTCACTTTTTCTTCATCCACACTCAGGCCCCAGCAATTCCAGCTATTCCATCCCATCGGGGGTGTAAGGCAAATCTGTTTTCCCACACGAATGGTAAATTCCTTTGAGGCCTCGCCAAAATCGTTGATAGCATGAAAAACCATTTTGTAATCCCCTTCCTTATCCAATTTACCCGTGATGATACCTGTATTTGGATCAAGCACCAAACCGGCCGGTAATTTTTCAACCCTGTATTTTATTGGTTTCTTACCGGTAACAGGTATAGTATATAGGAAAGGCCGGCCTGGTCTTACTCCGGTAATCACCGGTCCATTGATACGGGGAGCATCAGGAGCCGGAGGGGTTAAAATGTACGGTGTTTCTTCTTTGAATTTTAGCTCCTGCTTTTCTCCCTTGATTTCGAATTCATACTCCACAACCAAAGAATGGTCGGTTTGTGGTATTGAGATTTCTATCCGTTTTTCTTCTCCCGGTTTGAGTGTAATGCTGTATGTTTTATCCCGAAGTTCTTTGCCTGATGTTTTATGACTAACTTCCAAATCAAACTCCCCGTTCAACTTATATACCGAAGACAGGTTTTTCAAATAAACGTTTTTTACCAGTTGATTTCCTTTAAAAGCGAAAGCCTCTCTGCCAAAATCAACCATTAGATAATCGGTAAGGCGAGTAAGCCTGAGTGTTTGGTCACCGGTATACATACCTCCCTGTCCTCCTTCATCATATACACGTATGGCGAGAACATTCTCAGCGTCCCACCGAATGAGCTGACTATTGAGAGGGATTTTGTAAGACCGCTTTCTATCCCAATAATTGGTAGGGGCCTTGATAAAAGACATATCCTCCTTTTGGGCATCGGTTGCAGCAAAGCCATTCACGCCAATCAGATGGCCATTAAGGTAAGTCTGGTCGAAATTGTTGATTTTTCCAAGATAAATAAGCAAAGAATCTTTAAGGTAAGCTGATTTTTTGAGGGAAGAGGGAATAGTGAATTTTAGCCTGAACCATGCAAACCCATCATAGGGGTCGTACCCTTGCTGTTCCCAGATTCGGTCAACGGAAATAGCTGCCCATCCCGAATCATCAAAATCAAAAGCAGCCCATGAAAGGTTGTCGCCCTTGGAAAATTTCCATCTCTGGTTCAGTGGAATTTCATTTTGCCCAACGAGATGAAATACACTTAACAGAAAAAAGAATAAAATAATGCGTTTCATTGGTTTATTAGATTTTATTTGGCATTTCAAAAATATGGATTAAATCGAGATGATTTCTTCCTGGTCGGGGAATAAATTTTTAAATGAGTAGGCATCAGGGAGCAACGTATCGTTAATTTTGCAAAATGTAATCCACCCAAATTGCCCGACCCTTGAAAAAGATTTATTCATTCTTTGTCTTTTTTGTTTTCTTTCAGACACTTATATCCCATACGCTTTTTGCGCAACGACAATTAAGTACGCGGTCGGATAAAGCAGAGAAGGCATATTACCGTGGGTCGGATTGTTACAACATGAAAGAGTTGAAGTGCGCCGAGGAAGAATTTCGGAAGGCAGTCAAGGCAGATGAGCGATTCAGTGAGGCGTGGATAGTGTTGGGTGAAGTATTGGCAGATCAGGAACAATACAACCAAGCCCTGGAAGCCTTCCAGTCGGCCATTAAGCTGGGACGCACCTATTATCCGGAGGTACTTTATTTCATGGGAACCCTTGAGCTTAAGTTAGGTGAATACGAAAAGGCAAAGAATCATTTCAATGAGTTTTTAGCCACCAATCCCACGTCTCCGCGGCGTACAGCCATGGCTCAACGGCAATTAGCCGATTGTGAGTTTGCCATTCAAGCCATAAAAAATCCGGTACCCTTCAATCCTATAAATCTTGGTCCGGAAATTAACTCAGAATATTCGGAGTATTTTCCCTGCCTGACGGTGGACGACCAGATGATGTTATTCACCCGGCGTATTCCATCCAAAGAAATACCCGGCCGGGAGCAGGAAGATTTTTACGTATCCCGAAAAATTGCAGGACAATGGACGACAGCCGAAACAATAGGAGCACCTATCAATACCAGATATAATGAAGGAGCTCCTACCCTGTCGCCCGATGGTAGTTATTTGATATTTACAGCATGTGCAGCGCAGGGCGATTATGGTGCAGGGCGCGAGGGTTATGGCTCGTGCGACTTATTCCTCTCGCGAAAAATGGGGAATAACTGGAGTGAACCCAGAAACATCGGCTTTCCGGTGAACACTTCGAAATGGGAAACTCAACCTTCGTTTTCAAGTGATGGGCGAACGCTTTACTTTGTTCGCGGATACACCGATAGTCGGGGCTATTACAATCAGGACATCTATGTAACACAGTTGCAGGATGACGGAAGCTGGAATGAACCCACCCCATTACCCGATTACATCAACAGCCCGGGAAATGAGGAGAGTGTTTTTATACATCCTGACGGTCAGACATTATATTTCTCTTCGGATGGTTGGCCGGGAATGGGAGGTAAAGACATATACATGTGCAGAAAGCAGGTCGATGGAAACTGGTCGGCTCCGGTAAATCTGGGTTATCCCATCAATACCGCCAACGACGAAAACAGTCTGGTAGTGTCGGGTGACGGTCGTTTTGGCTTTTTTGCTTCAGATCGTCAGGGCGGTTACGGCAAACTCGACCTATATTACTTTGAAATTCCGGAAAGCAAGAGACCTAAACCCCTTACCTACCTTAAAGGTACGGTTTTCGATGCCAGCGACGGCCATAAACTCGGGGCACGCTTCGAGCTCATCGATCTGGCCACAGGACAAACGGTGGTGGCATCAACCAGCGACCCGGTAGATGGTAATTTCCTGGTGGCATTACCCGCTGGCAGCAGTTATGCCCTCAATGTGAGCCATCCCGGCTATTTGTTCTATTCTGACCATTTCGATCTCCAGGGTAATTTCACTGCGCTAAATCCTTTCCTTAAAGATGTACCCTTGCAGCCTGTAAGCGTGGGACAGGAAGTTGTGTTAAAAAATGTATTCTTCGATACCGACAGTTACCAACTCTTGCCTGAGTCGAAGACCGAACTCGACAGGCTTGCAAAACTTTTACTCGACAATCCCGGAATGTGTATCGAAATAGCCGGACATACCGATAGCCAGGGTGGAGACGCTCACAACCTGGAACTTTCACTCAACCGGGCCAAGGCAGTATTCGACTATCTGACCTCCAAAGGGATTCCAACGGAAAGACTTACTTACAAAGGTTATGGAAAAAACCGCCCCATCGACACCAACGAGACACCAGAAGGACGAGCCAATAACCGCCGCACAGAATTCAAAGTAACAAAAATGTAAAAGTCATGGAAGCAGGATGGTTAAACAATGAACAATGGGTTTACACGTATATCATCATACCTTTTCTGATTTTTCTTGCCCGCATAAGCGATCAAAGTATTGGAACCCTGCGTTTGATATTTATTTCAAAGGGGTACAAGAACCTGGCGCCACTCATCGGATTTTTCGAGGTTATCATCTGGATTCTGGCCATACGCCAAATCTTTCAACACCTCGACAACTGGGTTTGCTATATCGCCTATGGGGCAGGATTTGCAACCGGCAACTATATTGGAATACTGCTTGATGAAAGGCTTTCGTTAGGCAATGTTCTTGTAAGAGTCATTCCCCGCTTCGACACGACCAACCTTATAAACGATCTTTCGGCTCATGGCTACGGTCTTACTGTAACGAATGCAGAAGGGAAAAGCGGTCCTGTAAAAATTATTCTCACTATCATACAACGCAAAGAACTTCCCGTAGTTATTGAAATTATCAACCGGCACAATCCCAATGCCTTTTATACCATCGAAGAGGTAAAAGCTGTAAACAAAGGGGTTTTTAAGCAGGCTACGAACACCAGTCTCTTCAAGGCACTTATTTGGGGACCTAAAAAAATGAAATAATCCAGCTGAACAAAACTATAAATAAAACCTTTAACGATTTAAATTGTTAGATAATGGGTTTTTCCAGCCCGGAGGATAACCCTATCTTTGCAACCCCAAAAACGGGTGTGTCCGGTTTGTAGCGGACCACATAAAAAACACAAACAGAATGATTAAAATTACATTACCCGACAACAGTGTAAGACAGTACCCCGAAGGGGTGACGGGGCTTGAAATCGCTAAGAGTATCAGCGAGGGCCTCGCCCGTAAAGTACTTTCCGTAAAAGTAGATGGCGAAGTGTGGGATGCAACGCGCCCCATCACCCGCGATGCTCGTATTAAATTGTTAACCTGGGACGATGACGAAGGAAAGGCCACGATGTGGCACTCCTCGGCACATCTGATGGCTGAGGCTATTGAAAGCCTGTATCCCGGAGTGAAATTTGGCATTGGTCCCGACATCGAAAATGGTTTTTATTACGACATCGACTTTGGAGATTATCAAATTTCGAGCGACGATTTTCCCAAGATTGAAGAAAGAATGCTCGAATTTGCCCGACAAAATCAAGCCTTCAAGCGCAGGGAGGTTAGTAAAGAAGAAGCCCTTGAATATTTTTCACGAAAAGGAGATGAATATAAAATAGAGCTTATCAACGAGTTGGAAGACGGCTCGATCACATTTTACGAATCAGGGCAGTTTACCGATTTGTGCCGTGGACCTCACCTGCCTGATACCAGCCCCATTAAGGCTGTAAAATTACTGGCAACAGCCGGAGCTTATTGGAGGGGTGACGAGAAACGCAAAATGCTGACGCGTATTTATGGCATCACTTTCCCCAAGGCCGATATGCTTAAAGAATACCTCACGTTATTGGAAGAAGCCAAGAAACGCGATCATCGGAAAATCGGCAAAGACCTCGACCTATTTCATTTTTCTCAAAAAGTAGGCAACGGACTCCCGCTTTGGACTCCCCGTGGAGCCATGCTCAGGGAGCGACTTACCGATTTTCTCAAGCGTGAGCTTTATCGCAGAGGGTATTTACTGGTGGCAAGCCCTCATATCGGAAACGTAAATCTATACAAGACATCGGGCCATTACGAAAAATATGGAGCTGATTCTTTCAGACCCATCACCACACCCGAGCCGGGCGAAGAGTTCATGCTTAAACCTATGAATTGCCCGCATCATTGCGAAATTTATAACCGCAAACCGGTTTCATATAAAGAACTTCCCTTGCGTTATGCAGAATTTGGCACTGTTTACCGCTATGAGCAGTCAGGCGTGTTGCACGGTCTTACCCGGGTTCGCGGATTTACACAGGATGATGCCCATATTTTCTGTAGGCCCGATCAGCTTAAAGAAGAATTTTTGGGCGTAATAGATTTAGTACTATATCTTTTTAAGGCTTTTGAATTCAAAGAATTCATTGCACAGGTTTCATTACGCGATCCCAATAACAAAACCAAGTATATTGGAACTGACGAAAATTGGGAGAAGGCGGAAAAGGCAATTATAGAAGCGGCTATCGAAAAAAACCTCAACCCTGTGCTTGTTCCCGGAGAAGCAGCCTTTTATGGACCCAAGCTGGATTTTATCGTAAAAGATGCCATCGGCCGAAAATGGCAGCTCAGCACTATTCAGGTTGACTATAATCTGCCGGAACGATTTGAATTAGAATACATTGGAGCGGATAACCAGAAACACCGCCCCGTAATGATACACAGGGCGATCTTTGGTTCCATTGAAAGGTTTGTGGCGGTAATGATAGAACACACGGCGGGCAAATTCCCGGTATGGCTTGCTCCGACACAGGCTATCGTATTGCCTGTCAGTGAAAAATATCATGAATATGCAGAAAAAGTTTTAACTTTGCTAAAAAATTACGATATTCGCGCCCTCATTGACGACCGCAATGAGAAGATGGGCAGGAAGATCAGAGATGCTGAGCTTCAGCGTGTTCCATTCATGCTGGTAGTCGGTGAGAAAGAACAGAATGAAGAAACCGTTGCCGTAAGGCGACAGGGTAAAGGCGACCTGGGAAGCTTTACAGTAGCGGATTTTGCAGCCTCTGTTCAACAGGAAATCAAAGAGACCATTGGAGAGTAATATCCCAAGGGGTCATTCATGCAATGTTTAACTAAACTGAGTTGAGGAGGAAAATCTATAGCTGCCTTGAACAAAAAGCCTGAACCTGGAAGACAGGCAAACAAACAGGAAGACGCATACAGGGTAAACGAAAGAATCAAAGCCCCTGTGGTAAGGGTAGTAGGCGAAAACATTGAACAGCGGATTCTTCCCATAAAAGAAGCGCTGGATCTTGCCTACGAGATGGGTCTCGACCTGGTGGAAATTGCTCCCACTGCTAATCCGCCGGTATGTAAACTTGTAGACTACAGCAAGTTTATGTATGAGCAAAAGAAGAAGCAGAAGGAGATGAAAGCCAAGTCGGCCAAAATTGTGGTCAAGGAAATCAGGCTTGGGCCAAACACCGACGACCACGACTTTGAGTTTAAGCTCAATCACGCCCGGAAGTTCCTTGAAGAAGGGGCTAAAGTAAAGGTGGAAGTATTCTTTAAAGGACGCACCATTGTTTACACCGAGAAAGGCGAAATTATCCTTCTGAAGTTTGCCGCAGCTCTTGAAGATGTAGGAAAGGTAGAGAACCTCCCCAAACTGGAAGGCAAACGCATGTATATAATGATAGCACCCAAAAAATAGAAACCTTTAAATACCAAACATACGATGCCCAAGATGAAGTCGAAATCCGGTGCAAAGAAACGTTTCAAATTCACCGGAACTGGTAAAATCAAACGCAGTCATGCATTTAAAAGTCATATTCTGACCAAGAAAACGACTAAGCGCAAACGCCGGCTCACCCACGAGACTCTCGTTTCGAAAGCCGATTTCAGGAATGTAAAAGAAATGCTTGCCTGCTAAGGAAAATCAAAATTAATGTCAAACCTTGCGTTCAGCTCCAAAGATTCTGACAAACAGAACGCTGACGCAAACAAAATCAAACAAAATGCCACGTTCAGTTAATTCAGTAGCATCACGCGCCAGAAGAAAAAAGATCCTGAAAAGGACGCGCGGTCAGTTTGGCCGTAGGAAGAATGTCTGGACCGTAGCGAAAAACTCATGGGAAAAAGGTCAGCTTTATGCTTACCGCGACCGCAAAGCCAAGAAACGCAGTTTCCGCGCTCTGTGGATAGCCCGTATCAACGCTGCAGTCCGTCAGTACGGCCTGTCTTACTCCCAATTTATGGGAAAACTGGCTAAAGCCAATATTCAGCTCAACCGCAAAGTATTGGCCGACCTCGCAATGAACAATCCCGAGGCTTTCAAGGCTGTGGTCAACCAGTTGTAGGCCCTGCTGAAAACAAGCTTTGCTGCGGCCCTTGTGAATGCACAGGGGCCGTTTTTTTTATCTTTGCCCCATGACTATTGAAGAAAGATATCAGAAGTTTATTGCGTGGTTCAGCGAAAATATGCCCAGGGCCGAGACAGAACTGGTTTATTCCAATCCTTACGAATTAATTGTGGCCGTTATCCTCTCTGCACAGTGCACGGATAAAAGGGTAAACCAGATTACGCCGGCCTTTTTCCAACGTTTTCCAACGGCAGAGAGCCTTGCGGATGCCTCGCAGGCAGAGGTTTATAAAATTATTAAATCCTGCTCCTATCCCAACAACAAGGCCAAAAACCTCATCGGTATGGCGCAAACCCTTGTATCTGAATTTAATGGAATTGTGCCCGACGATGTTGATGAACTCCAACGATTGCCGGGTGTGGGGCGCAAAACTGCCAACGTTATTGCTTCAGTAGTATTCCGTAAGCCCGCCATGGCTGTAGATACGCATGTATTCAGAGTTGCGGCACGTATTGGGCTTACCCGTAATGCAAAAACACCTTTAGAGGCTGAAAAACAACTCGTAAAATATATCCCTGAAAAACACATTCCGGATGCCCATCATTGGCTTATCCTTCACGGCAGATATATTTGTGTAGCCCGCAAACCCAAATGCGAGATTTGTGGCATAAATGATATATGTCAGTTTTTCGCAAAAAAAGAAAAATCGACTATTGATACGCCTTCTCTAAAAAGTAAAAATAAATAAATGAAAAGTCAGGAAAATTTAACATGCACCTCCCCTACCCGCGTGCATAGTAATCTGTTGCTTTTTCTTCTCGTTTTGGCATTCAATGGTTTTTCACAATCGCTCCCTGAAAGTATTTTGTTTACCTCAGGCGAGCAGGGAACAGCTTGTTACAGAATTCCCGCGTTATGTACAGCTCCGGATGGAAGCTTGTTGGCTGTAGTCGACCAGCGCGTACCTTCCTGTGCCGACCTTAATTGGAATGTCAATATTAACCTTGCCCTGCGAAAAAGCAAGGATAATGGAAAGACGTGGGGAAACATGCGGATAATTGTTGACTTTCCCGATGGAGAATCAGCTTCCGACCCATCGTTCATCGTCGACCGCATCGAAAGTAAAATATTTCTGTTTTTTAATTATATGAACCATAACAGCCAACCCAGGGAATACCGGCACATGGTAATGTATAGCAGCGATAATGGAGAAACCTGGAGCTTACCGAAGGAAATTACCGAAGAAATCTGCAGTCGTGAAATGAAAGGATATTTTCGTTTCATCACCTCCGGAAGGGGCATTCAGACTTCGGACGGCACCCTGTTGCATACCCTTGTAACTCTGGAAGATGGAGTCTATATTATCGCAAGTAAAGACCATGGTAAAAGCTGGTTCCGATTGCCCACGGCCATACATCCTGCCGACGAGACTCAAATAGCCGAATCTGAGGAAGGCCATTGGATTCTCAGCGCCCGGGTCAACCGTGTGGGATACAGAATCACTTATATTTCAAAAGATAATGGCCAATCGTATACAACCATTGTAGATACGCTACATCCCGACCCCGGGTGTAATGCCGGATTTTTAAAAATAAAGATTCAGGATAAAACTTACTTTTTCCTATCGCATATTCACCATCGAAACGAAAGAAAAGGATTGCAGGTGTGCTGGAGTAGCGATGGATGCCAAACGTGGCAGGAAGGTACTATCCTTTTTGATGGCTCAGCCGCCTATTCTTCGATAACCTTACTCCCTGAAAACCAGCTTGGCATACTTTACGAGAAAAATGACTACAGCCAGATTTGTTTTAAAACCCTATCAATCGATGAAATAATTGATAAGACAGAGCATCCCCTAAATATTAAATCACCTCCACACCATTAGCCCTGACAGGTTGTGAAAGCATCCAATTATCGGCAGCAATCTGATCCTTAAAGCACTGCGTACGATAAATCGTGCGTCGCAGGATTTCGTTGCTGTGATATTTCAACCATTGGTGACGCACATCCACATATCTGGTAACCCATTCCTTTTCGTTGCCCCCGGCTGAGGGTACTTTTTCACCAAAACGACGTCGCAAAAAGTCGGGTACACGGCCGGAGTGAATATAACTATCGTAAATCACAAGCAAAGCCAAAGGGAGGGTAAAACCATTGCTTTCGAAAAATGTTTGGGCCGGAGCAAAATACACTTCCTCAAAAAATACATCCTGAACCAGGCGCATGACGGGGTCGTTGCGGGCTGCATCCCTGAGAAGTTTTTTAAATTGGGTATTGTCACTGAGAGGCTCCTTTCCAATGATATCAAGCCATGATAACAGGGCTTGGGCATATTGTCCTGCTCGGTCGCAATACATTTTAACAAGCTTGCGTAAGTTACCGAATTCCGTAGTTTGACTGCGTCCATAGGTTATCTGAGGCCTGCCTCCCGGTCCGTCGTTCATAACCACAAGAAGATCATAACGCCCCTCGGGTGTACCTGTCTCGAAAACATTTACCACCTTTTCTATTTTACGCTTAATTTCGGGCTGAATCATAAAAATAAATCTCTGGTTTTACACTTTGGCAAATTCCATCAAGCGGTTATTGGTTATCAATCCAAGTACTGGTTCGGAAGGTTTACCACTATGGGTAACAAAAACATCCTGGCATTCAGGAATAGCGTCCATGGCTTTTTTGGCGTCGAGCAGGGTAGCCGATTCCGGCACAAAAGTGAAACCCTTGTACATCAAAGCCTTAACAGCATCAGTGGCTTTTTCTTCCATATCCTTGAGGGTAAGGTCTACGGAACCCCGCGAGACCTGGGTTAGCCCAAGTGAAATCTCAGCCAGAAACCGGAAAAAAGTGGTTCGATGAATCATATATTTCAATGATTTGTCTTTGTTAAAGATAGCATACCTGTTATAGTCTCTGAACTTTTCGTCGGCCAGGATATCATTGATAGTGCGCTGCAGCGACTCTTCGTAGTCGAGGTAGACAATTTTTTCCAGCGGCAACATAGCCTCCTTTACTGATATGGAAGCAATTTTCTCTTCAGGCTTCATCGAACGAATAATGTTTTGATAAGACTGAGTAGCAGCTTCAAAATTCTCGCGGCTGAAATAAAACGCCAGTATGGTACCAATCCATGTACCCCAAAGCGGGAGAAGTGTTTGTGCAACAAACTCCAACCCCGACCGGGGTTCTTTACTGGTTCTCATCGCCTCTACAGCTACGTAAACAGTGGCGCCCAAAATCACGAGGGTTATTAATAATGCAATTATGTTGCGGGCTTTCCACGACTGGTAAAAAACAGGTTCTTTGTTCTCTTCCATGGTTTTAGGGTTTTAAAAAGGTTTAATCCATTGAATAAAGTAATCGGTAAGAAAATTAATTGCGGCATTGGCAGCTTTTTGGGCCGCTGCCTTAGCTATGGCATGGATTGCTATTAGCTGTGCCTCGAGCAAGCGTCCTTCATCTTCCAGCTCTTCCCTCATCTGGTCTGCAGTGATAATTTTATCGGCATAAAGCCTGGCAATCTCCGTGAGTCTCTTTTGGCGTCGTTCCGTAAAACGGGTAGCATAGGTTTTTACCTCATCCACCCCGGCTGAAAGATGGCCCTGCATGGCTTGAGTAAGGCCTTTTATAATTTCTTCGAAGTTTATATTCATGATTTTTAGGGTTTTTGATTTTTTAATTCTTTGGATTTTTCAACACTCAACAGGGCAATGAAATATTCTGCCAAGCGGTCGCGATGGAGTGGAAGTAGCGCGGGAGGATAAAAGTTATTTTTTTGATGCTGTTGCTTGTATTTTATAAATGTCTCGAGCAGAAGAGAACATATTTCGGAAGATTCGCGATTCAACGGATGGGCTTCAGCCATCAGCCGAAGCTGACGAATTTCAAGTTCGGCATTATTCCAATTATCCGAAAAGGTCGAGTATTGTATCTGTGAAGTATCTGCCGACATAAGTTGCAGATAAAAAGCATCTACCACCAGGGCAGTTTCAAGAACATGTTCAATAAAAACCTCATCCCGGTCAGCGATCAAGCTTACCCGGCAGGAATTAAAAACAAGCACAATGGATAAACAAACCCACGCTCCACACTTTGTGACGGCAAAAGTCTTTTTTATCCGGGAAAAATAGTGCCCTGTTGCAGGGTGGCTATTAATAGTAAGCATAAGGGGAGTTTTAGATTTAAAACCTCCCGTTGTCAGCAGCACTACAAAAGTAATACAATAATTTTCGATTTCATCTAATCTATAAAAATATTTAATAAAAATCAATAAGACCTTTACCAGATTAACCCAATATTAAGGCTGAGTTTACATTTAAACTTACTTTTGCACCCAAAAAACAAACATGCGATACCATACAGATTTTTTGGTAATAGGAAGTGGGATAGCAGGTTTAAGCTTTGCCTTGAAGGTAGCTCAAAAGGGGAAAGTGCTGATAGTCACCAAAACCCGGGCTGATGAAACTGCCACACGTTATGCTCAAGGGGGCATAGCAGCGGTGATGTATACCCCCGACACTTATGAAAAACACATTCGCGACACCATGATAGCCGGCGACGAGCTGAATGACCCGGAAATCGTGCGAATTACAATCACCGAATCGACGGCGAGGGTAAAAGAATTGCTCGAATGGGGTGTTGATTTTGATCGAACGGAGTCGGGGCGATTCGATTTAGGCAAAGAAGGAGGGCACTCGGAGTACCGTGTTTTACACCACAAAGACCAGACAGGGCTGGAAATTGAAAAAACCCTTCTCAAAAGAGTTCTTGAACATCCCAACATAACGATTTGGGAAAACCACTTTGCGGTTGACCTTCTTACGCAGCATCACCTGGGCATAGAAGTAAACAAACGCACACCAGATATTACATGCTTCGGCGCTTATATTCTTGATATAGAAACCAACGAAATCAAAACCGTATTGGCCAAGGTTACTTTACTGGCCACCGGTGGTGCAGGAAACGTATATAGCTCAACCACTAATCCACCCATAGCAACGGGAGATGGAATAGCCATGGTACATCGGGCTAAAGGCGTTATCGAAAACATGGAATTTATTCAGTTTCACCCGACTGCACTTTTCAATCCTCCGGAACGCCCGTCATTTTTAATTACTGAAGCGCTCAGAGGGTTTGGAGCTGAATTGCGCAATCAGAAAGGGGAAGCCTTTATGAAAAAATATGACCCCAGAGGCTCATTGGCTCCTCGTGACATCGTAGCCCGAGCTATTGACAACGAGATGAAAATTCATGGCGACGAATTCGTGTATCTAGATTGCCGTCATCTCCCCAAGAATGAACTTATCAACCATTTTCCCAACATTTATGCAAAATGTCTGACCATTGGCATCGATATTACGCATACTATGATACCAGTGGCACCTGCAGCGCACTATGTATGTGGAGGCATTAAAACCGACCAGTGGGGCCGAAGCAGCATTAAAAACCTTTATGCATCCGGCGAATGTGCACACACCGGGTTGCATGGAGCCAATCGTCTTGCTTCCAATTCCTTGCTCGAATCGCTTGTCTTTTCTCATCGGGCAGCCCTCGATTCCGCCAAAAACATAGATTCAATCGAGTATAAAAACGAAATACCCGATTGGAATGCTGAAGGCATGATGCTTACCGAAGAGATGATTTTAATTACCCAAACCATTCGCGAATTGCAAAGCATCATGAGCAGCTATGTTAGTATTGTGAGAAGCAATATCCGACTTGAACGAGCATTGAGAAGGCTTGAAATCATCTTCCGTGAAACCGAGGATATCTACAACCGGTCGATTCTCAACGTTAAAATATGCGAACTACGAAATCTGGTGGCTGTTGCTTACCTTATTACCAAATCGGCCATGGCCCGCAAAGAAAGCCGTGGCTTACACTATACCCTTGATTATCCGCCCATAAAAAGAGCCTCAGAACATCATCACCCCCTAACAGGGGAACTCTAAACCATTAATTGTTGTTCGTTGTTTCATTTTAAAAGCAATTGTTATGGCACTCATATTACCTGTGAAAGGAATTATGCCAGTTATTGGCAAAGATTGTTTTATAGCCCCAAACGCCACTATTACAGGCGATGTAGTGATTGGTGACAAATGCACAATTTGGTTTAATGCTGTCATCAGGGGCGATGTTCATAGTATTCGTATTGGTGACAACGTCAATATTCAGGATGGGGCTATTATACATTGTACCTATCAAAAGTCACCCACTACTATTGGTAATAATGTTTCCATTGCCCACGGAGCCATCATCCATGGATGCACCATTCACGATAATGTATTGATAGGCATGGGAGCCATTGTCATGGACGATGCTGTTGTAGAAAGCAATAGTTTAATAGCTGCCGGAGCAGTAATTTCAAAAGGGACCGTAGTGAAATCGGGAACGGTGTGGGCAGGAGTACCGGCAAAGCAAATCAAAGAAATAGACGCTCACCTGCTTGAGGGCGAAGTATTAAGAATAGCCAATGCATACAATATGTATGCAAGCTGGTACGACTTGAAACCAGAATAAGATATCAAAGGATTTAAACCTCGAAAATTATAGTACGGTGCCTCAGACTTCCTGCTGACGCAAGGTTAAAGAAACAAAAAAGGTAACGATACCCAGGGTAACAATGCCTGCCAATACTGCCAGGAAATATTCATGGGTGAAAAAGCAGAACTTGTATAACCCATGTAAGAAGGCAGCTGCAGCCAAACCCGTCAGGCTATCGATGATACGGTTATTTCGTGCTTTGCCCATTCCAACAAAAAAACCCATAATTATGGCTGTAAAAGTATTCGCAATAGCTAATGTGGCAAGCATAGGGTGATAAAACTCATAACCCCGGAAAAGAGGATTAAGGATATAAGCAATCATCATTATCAAAGTCATGCCCATTGAGATGGATATACCGTAAACCATCCCATCGGCAGTACCGCGGAATATTTTAAGCGGCAAGGCATAGAAGCGTAAGACAAGAAATTTAAAAAATTCCTGAGAACCGCCCAACACCACGAACGAGAGGAAAGTAATACGCTTCAGGCTTTTGGGTTGATCAAGCCCGAGGAGCCCGGCAAGATAAAGGACAAACAAAGCTCCAAAGGCAGAAATTACACCAAGTATAAATGAATAACCCAGGGGTTTGAGTGTCCCGTTTGGATATTTGTATCTAAGAAATGAGAACAATGCTGTTGCAATTGCTATAGGGATTAATAAAAAACCCAAATCTAAAGTATTCATGAGTTGAGAAATTGCTGTTCAAAAGTAAGTAAATTTGTAGCGGATTGCAAATTTTAAAATTATTTAATATGGGACTTTTTGAAAAAAGAAGACTCAGCGAAGAAGAAATTAAAGCAAAAGGAATTCGGAACTGGCCTACCTGGGAAAAAGAAGTTTCGCGCTTTCCATGGACGTATGACGAGACCGAGGAATGTTACTTTATTGATGGAGAAGTAATCATTGAAACCAAGGAAGGCAACTATACCATTGAACCAGGCGATTTCGTAATTTTTCATGAGGGTTTGAAATGTGTTTGGGATATTCGCCGGCCAGTAAAAAAACATTACAATTTTTCCTAAATGTCAAAAACACTGGAAGGTCGTGTTATACGCAGTACGGGAAGTTTCTATACGGTACAGTTGACCGATGGTCAAATCATGGAGTGCCGTCTGAAAGGAAAATTTCGTCTACGCGACTTAAAGAACACCAATCCTGTTGTAGTGGGTGACAGAGTTAGTATAATTACTGACCCTGTACATGAAACAGGTGTCATAGAAGAGATATACCCACGCACCAATTACATCATCCGTAAGTCTACCCGTGCCTCGCGTGGAGTACACATTCTGGCTGCAAACCTCGACCAGGCTTTGCTGGTGGCCACATTACATCATCCTCGCACATCACCCGGCTTCATCGACCGATTTTTAGTAACGGCAGAAGCCTACCACATTCCAACCTTGCTCGTATTTAACAAAACCGATCTTTACGACCGGGATGATATAAATTTACTCCAGCGGTTGACCAATTACTACCAAAAAGTGGGCTATGGGGTTATTGAAACCTCTGTAATTACTGGTCAGGGGTTAGAAGCATTGAAGACAAAATTGCACAAGAGAACTACACTTATTGCGGGCCACTCCGGTGTTGGTAAATCGGCACTGATTAAAGCCATAGAGCCGGGCCTCGACATTCGCATCGGGGATATTTCCGATTACAATCTCAAGGGTAGGCATACCACTACTTTTGCCCAAATGCATTATCTCAGCCTGGAAGGATATATTGTTGATACTCCAGGGATTAAGGAATTTGGACTTATTGATTTTAAAAAAGAAGAGGTTGGGCTATACTTCCCCGAAATCCACGCCTTGCTTAGCCAATGCCAGTACTACAATTGTACGCACGATCACGAGCCCGGATGTGCCGTCAAGAAAGCTGTTGCCGAAGGCCAGATTGCTGATTGGCGCTACCGCAATTACCTCCACATCATACATGACGAGGAATTAGAAACCCCCGAATGGGAATAAAAAATCCTTAGCAATGATCGCAAAAGAAATTCTGAATACTACCATCATGCCTCTTACCCTCTCCGATACAGGGCTCACTGCATTGAACCGCATGGATGAATTTAAGCTTGATACCCTGCCGGTGGTCAATAATTCTGAATACCTGACTTTATTAAAGGAAGAAGAAATTTTAGAATTCAACTTACCTGACATTTCTTTAAGTGAATTTCATTTTCCCTCTCGCATACCTGCGGTTAATCAAAACCAGCATCTCCTGGAATTATTAAAAATATTAACAGGCTACAATTGTGGTCTTGTAGCCGTAGTTGACGAAAGAAACCGATACCTTGGGTGTATCACCCAAAATGAGATATTCAAAGCACTAGCCTCCCTTGATATCGTACAGAACCCGGGAGGTATTATCGTTCTGGAGGTTAATGTCAGAGATTATAGCTTGTCGGAAATTGCTCAAATAGTGGAAGCCAATGATGCCAAGGTAATGGGGCTTTTTACATCCACTCCACCCGATAGTACACGCATGAGCATTACCCTCAAAACAAATATCATCGACATTAGCCCGATTCTTGCTACACTGAGCAGATATGATTATTCTGTAACAGCCTCGTTTGGCCAAAGCGATCTCGACGATCTGCTGCGCGATCGCTACGATTCACTGATGAATTTCCTGAACATCTAACCCATGCGGTTGCTTTCCCGCTTAATCTTATGCTGCCTGTTGCTGTCTGTGTTTTATGATGCAGAGGCACAACAAGTTACCGATTCCACCCGCTGGATTTTAAAACAAATTTCGATTGATGGAATAAATATTACCCGTGAGCATATCGTAAGGAGAGAGATTCCATTGCTCGAAGGCGATACACTCACCGCAGACAAGATTCCCGCTCTCGAGCGTGCCATTAGAAGCAATTTATTAAATGCTTCCATCTTCAATTTTGTGAATGTTAAATTTGATACCCTTTATCCAGGTAATCTCGTTCTAAAAGTATCAGTGGTAGAACGATGGTACATCTGGCCCTACCCTATTTTCGAAATTGCCGACCGTAATTTTAATGCCTGGTGGAGAGCCAAAAACCTTTCAAGGGTGAATTATGGCATAAATCTCATCTGGTTCAACTTCAGGGGGCGACGCGAAACACTTTCCCTTTTCACACGATTGGGTTACGATCACAAAATTGCCCTATCTTGGCAAATACCCTATCTTACCAGGCAACGAAAAACCGGTATTGGATTAGGGATTTCTACTGGTGGAACCCACGAGGTGGCAATCAGAACAGACTCACTTAATACGGTTCATTTTACCAAAAATGAGAAACACTACCTGAAAACCGAAAAGGAAGCCTGGATTACCTTCAGTTACCGGCCTGCCATACACACAACCCATACTTTCGGCTTTTCCTGGAATTCATATCACGCACAGGACACTTTATTGCTTCAAAACCCTTCTTATGGACCTTTAAGAGTAAATTATCCTGCCCTATTTTATCAAATCAAAACAGATTATCGCGATTACAAGCATTATCCCCTTGAGGGCTGGTATGGAGATTTTATGGTTGAGAAATGGGGAATAAATGACTGGGGTGAGAATGCTCCTTCAAATGTTAAAGCTGAAGCCAATTTCCGCTTTTACCAGAGATTAGGTAAGCGATGGTTTGGTGCTGCAGGTTGGTATGGAAGCCTGCAAAGCGGCAACCGGCCACCCTATCCCTTACTGTCAGGCTTAGGATATGGACGATATTTCGTCAGAGGATACGAATACTACGTAATTGAAGGCAATCGCCTTTCCACACTAAAGGTGAACCTAAAGTATGCCCTTATACCCCAAAAGGTAACTCGTTTGCCTTACATTAAAACAGAAAAATTCTCAAAAGTGTATTATGCATTTTACCTGAATGCATTCACGGATTTTGGCTATGCGGGAGCATGGAAAGAGTCAGTGCCGGCCCGTCTTAACAATCGATTACTGTATAGCGTTGGTGTTGGCCTCGATTTTATTACCTATTACGACAAAGTATTAAGGATAGAATATACCACAAATCACCTCGGCGAGAGTGGTATATATTTACATTTTATTGCCAGCATTTAATTTAGTGGACTAACACCTTTGCCACAGCTGTATTCTTTTCACCTGTCAGTCGCACGATATACAGTCCTGATTTTAATTGCTCTGCAGGCAAAGTCAAATCTAAGGCTCCTTTGGGGATTTCACTGACCAACATTCTGCTTCCGGAAGTCGTAAATAACTCAACCTGGCTGAATTGTCTGTTTTTCCAGTTGATATTTAGCATTCCATTTGAAAATACACAAACCACAGGGTCGTAATTGCTTTGCGGATCAATGCCTGTATTCCAGCAATCGCCAGGCATGTTATAATCGAGCCAGGTGAGCCGCATATCGATGAAATTCTTCAAATTAAGAATTTCTCCTTGGTAAGTTGTGGGAATGGGCCAGGGATTGGGCCATACATAATGTCCTAATATTGGCCAGGCCTGGAAATTGCGCTGCTGCGGGCCATCGAGTAAAAATGCAATAGAGTCTATGTAAGCATACAAATGATCTTTATGTAAAACACTCTGCCGCAATTCATTCCAGCGACAGCGGAGATTACGGGTATATATACTGTCTTCGAGCAGCCTGCTCCACCAGAAAGGTACTTGCCACCAGTCGTCGGGACAAGGGAATTGGTATGCCCAACCAATATAGCTATTACCTCCACAATAATCGGCATTTTTCCAGGCCAGATCATAATCCCAGACAGGTCCCATACGTAGTTTACCCCCTCGGCTGTCGCGCTCTTTGTGTAAGAATGTACTCAGGCGATATCCATCAACATTTTTACTAAATTCATTTTCAATAAAATAATCAATAAACGTATTTTCAACAGCATATTTTCGCCAGCCTGCTTCAGGGTTTTGGAAATTTGAACCATCCAAAACCATTTCAAATGCATCCACATAATTCTGAATGTATGCTTTCTGAACCGGTGTAATATCCTCTGCTTTTGGATATTCGTATTGAAAATAAATATATTGGCCATTAGGATGAGCAGGTGGAGGGAAATTAGATGTCCATCCGTCGCCACCCGACCCGGTCATTTTATCAATTTTAACAATATACCCCCCTGTAAGGTTATCCCCGCTATTATAGGAGGTACTCATTTTGGCGATATTTACCCTGTTTTTGTCGCGTTTAATTTTCTCAGACAAGATATACACCCCTTTATATCTATTGTTAAGCAAGAGTTCGACAAAGCGATACCTTGTGGCATAATGTCCCATTTCTTGCCAAATCTGATAAGACAAAGCATTGCGCATCAGGGTTTTATCACTATAATTAGCATTGAGTATCCAATCTGATTCTGCAGGCATTCCAAGTAAAGTGGTGTCGATCTCATTACCCAATTCATCCCAGATTTCAAAACCATAGCTCTTTTTTGGAAAAGTCTGGGAGCTACTTCCCCGAAGTTCAATACCAATATAGCCGATATATGCAGGTGTGTCGCCAGGGTGATTCACCCCCCCCGGACCATTGTCTATAATTTCGAAGTTGGCCATGATCTTAGGGTCATCCATAATTTCCTGGCCATTGGTGTTAATCTTGACTATAGGCAAATTTGAGCTGCTAAAAGGGAAAGGAGCTCCAGCCTGATTTCCAAAGGTAATACTCCAGTTGAGGACTGTGCCCTGTATCCAGTTGGGATCTTTATCGAGTACCCAAAGTTTCCATACCCCGTTGGCATTCTGACCATTATTGTGGTATCCTATATTTTCGAAAGGTTTCCAGGTTCCCGTAAAAGGGGCACCGGCAAATAGGATAGATTCTGAAGCATCGTCGCGAAAACAGCAGTTTGTAAAATTATGACCCTCTCCACCCAGACAGTCTGTCAATAGAACATTTTCTCCGTTGGGGGCAATTAGTCTGATGCGAAGAGAACCCGTGTAATTATGTGAAATATTGATACAAACAGATTCCAGCCCCCATGGGGTACCTAAAATACCAGGATTAAGCCCACTGACTTCGAGTGAATAAATTCCCGGGTTACCGTTATCAGGAATGGCACCACCCGCTCCATTAAAAGTTTGGGCAGATAATGAATTCACCCATACGAAAACAAAGAATGTGAGTATGCCCAATACCTTGTTACAAATTCGCAACATAACTTCTCAGATTTCCAGCAAAAGTAAATATTAATAAATTATTAAATCAGAATTACATAAAATTGAATAATGACAAAATGCTTTAAATTGAGAAACAGCAGAATAAATATCTAAAAAAGAAAAATATTACTTTTACACCACCAACTAACCAAAGCTATGTCAGGAAAATATTCTCGCAGAGAAATCTTGAAACTGATGGGACTCACAATGGGCGGAGCCCTTATCCCCCATCAAGCATGGACGGCACAGGAACCCGTCTATCCGCTAATCATACCCGAAAACGGTTTTTCACCAACCTCCAGGGTTATTACAGCCATTACGCTTGGAGCCGGCTCTCGAGGCAATGTTTATGGAGATTATGCCCTCAACTTCCCGGAGCAGCTCAAAATTGTGGGAGTGGCAGAACCTATTCCCATCCGCAATGAGCGTTATTCCCGAAAGCATAATATAGCGAAAGAAAACCGCTTTGTTACTTGGGAGCATGTCTTTGAAAGGCCCAAATTTGCCGATGCAGTAATTATTTCCACACCCGACAATTTGCATTACGGCCCTGCCATGGCTGCCCTTGAGAAAGGATATGACGTATTGCTCGAAAAACCCATTTCACCAAGCGAAAAAGAATGCCGGGATATTTTAACGCTTGCCGAAAAAACCGGACGTATTGTTGCCGTTTGCCATGTATTGCGTTATGCCCCTTATTTTGAAAGGCTTCGCAAGCTTATTCAAGAAGGAGCCGTGGGCGAACTGGTGAGCATCCAACATATGGAGCCGATTGAACACATACACATGAGTCACTCGTATGTACGTGGCAATTGGCACAACAGCAAAGAAACTACTCCTATTATTCTGGCCAAGTCGTGCCACGACCTCGACATCATGCGGTGGATGGTAAATAAACCCTCCCGACGTATCCAGGCATTCGGCAACCTTAAGTGGTTTAGAAAAGAAAACAAGCCGGCGGGTGCGCCTCCACGTTGCACGGATGGATGCCCGGTGGAGAGCTCCTGTCCTTATTCTGCCTTAAAAATCTATTATCGCCAAAGAGGATGGTTATATGTTTTTGACCTACCGGATGAAAAAGAAAAACAGGGCGAGGCTATACTTAATTATTTAAAAACTACCAACTACGGCAGATGTGTTTATCAAATGGAAAACGACCAGGCCGATCACTACACGGCCAATATCGAATTTGAGGAGGGAATAACTGCAGCCTTCAGCATGGAAGCCTTTACCCCCTGGGGAGGTCGACGTACGCGCATCATGGGTAGCATGGGATTTATCGAAGGAGATATGGAAAAATACACGTATTACGATTTCAAAACAGACAAATCGGAGACAGTGTATAGCAATGCTATTGAAATAGAAACCTATAAACATGCTGGCCATGGAGGGGGCGACTGGCGTCTGGTTGCTAACTGGGTACAAGCTGTCGACAAACAGGATCCTTCGCTACTTACATCTACGATTGCACAGAGCATCGAGAGCCATGTAATGGGATTTGCAGCCGAAAAAAGCCGGTTTAACGGCACGGTGGAAAACATTATTATGTAATTATCAGATAAGTCTTTCCTTATGAATTAAATAAAAATCCCCGCCGGATGTTGGTCGGCGGGGATTTTTGGGTTTATTCTTCAGCATTTAAAGATGTATGGCCTTATCCACAGCAGCAAAACCAGCTTCCATAAAGACTTCTGAAAGCGTTGGATGTGCATGAATGGTTTGAGCCACATCATAAACGGTAGCTTCGATAGTCAGAAATGCAGCAGCTTCTGCTATCATATCGGTGGCATTATGCGAAATAATTTGAACACCAAGCACCTGCCCATATTTTTTCTCCGAGAGTATACGAACAAAACCCTCAGTGCTGCCTTCAGTCATGGCTTTACCATTGGCTGAAAGTGGAAACTCGCTCACTTTATAATCAATACCTTCTTCTTTAAGCTGAGCTTCTGTTTTACCGATTTGAGCAACTTCGGGGTCGCTGTACATATTGAGCGGATAGCGGGCAGGATCGAGTACTTCTTTCACCCCTTTAATGAAATTGATGGTGTGGTAACCCTGAGCCGAGCCCACATGTGCAAACATACTCTGACCATTGACATCACCAACAGCAAAAATGTTGTCATAGCTTGTCTGGAAGTACTCATTGGTCACAATGAACCCTTCCTTGATCTCAAGAGCAATATCCATAGGGGGTATGACACCTTTCCGCAATTTGGCGTTAATCACAACGTCGCAAGGTAAGCGATACTCTCCAACCAAAAGGGAATTGCCTTCGAAATAGCTGTCGTCTGCCATTTGGGCGGCATTGAATATAACTTCAACCTTGTCTTTTTTCAACTTACTGAGCATCCATTTTGCCAGGTATTCATCGGCCATGGGCATAATACGCTCTCCGGGAACCAATAAGGCCACCTTGCGATCGATTAAAGCAAAGAACTGGGCCATTTCTACGGCAATGGAGCTTTCGCCTACTACAACTACGTTTTGGGGAAGCTCGTCGAGATTAAAGAAACGGTCGAGCTCCACGACTTTTTCCGCTGGTAATTTTGCCTTTAAGGGCTCGTGGTAAGAACCCGTAGCAATAATGATATTGCGGGCAGTAAGGCTGCGGTTCTCAACAGTAACAGAATTTTGCCCGGTAATTCGGGCTTCACCGTTAATCACCTCAACCCCGTTCTTTTTTAACAGATAGGCTACGCCTGAAGTGAGTTTTTTTACAATCTGATTGGCTCTGTCACGGGCTTGCTTCCAGTCGAAATAAATCTTCTCTTTTTCAATGCCGGCAACACCAAAAGCTTGTGCATCGTTGAGGATGCGACGGTAGAGTTTGCCGCTTTCGATGACTGCCTTACTGGGAATACAGCCCCAATTGAGACACATTCCGCCAATATGTTTTTTTTCGATCAATGCGGTCTTTAAACCTACCTGTCCGGCGCGTATAGCAGCCACATAGCCTGCAGGCCCGGCACCTATTATGATTACATCATATTCCATAATGATAATTTTTCAGATTTGTTACTCCATAATCAAAGATACAGGATCCTCTATATAAGCCATGAGGCGGTTCAGGAATCGGGCCACTTCACCTCCATCCACTATACGATGATCTACTGAGAGGGATAAAGGCAAAACAATACCCTTGACAATCTCTCCACCTTTAATGATAGGTTTTTCAACCATTCTACCCACACCCAGAATTCCTACCTGTGGATAATTGATAACGGGTACGGCAAACTGTCCTCCAATCGAACCATAATTAGTAACAGTAAACGTCCCGTCTTTCATATCCTCAAGGGTGAGCTTGCGGCTTCGGGCTTTCTCGGAGATCTGGTTTATCTGAGAGGCGATTTCGAATATGTTCAGGCTATCAACATTCCGAATAACAGGTACTACCAGACCATCTTCAGTATCGACGGCAATGCCGATGTTGAAATATTTCTTGTAGATAATACGGTTATTATCGAGGTCGAGCTGAGCATTAAGCACTTTATGGTGACGTAATGTAAGACTGAGTGCTTTGAGAATAAAGGGTAAGTAGCTGAGCTTAACCCCTTTTTCAGCAAAATCGGCCTTGAATTTATTTCTAATACGAACCAGCTCACTAACTTCTACTTCGTCAAAAACCGACATGTGCGCCGCATTTTGTTTCGACTGAATCATGTTGCGGGCAATGGTTTTCCGAATTTGCGTTAAAGGTTCGTATTCAACCAATGGGCCAGCAGGAGCAGGTGCGGCAGCCTGCTGGGTTGGCTTGATGCCAGCAGGAGTTTGAGTCTGTTTTTTGACAAAATTCTCAATATCCTGAGTAGTAACCCGGCCTCCAGGCCCAGTACCGGTGACCTGGTTGATGTCAACTCCAAGTTCTTTTGCCATAGCCCGGGCTACAGGAGTAGCCAGAGCCTTACGCTGAGGCCTGCTATCGGCAGCTGCGGGAGACGATTCGAGTCCCTCGTTGCTTGAAGGCAGGAAAGCATTATTGCCGGCAACCTCAAGGGTTCCGACCACGCCGGCGCCTTCTTCTTCCACCTGTTCTATACGATTAGCCTCTTCTACAGCGGCTGCACCCTCTACTCCTTCAATCTCTATCTCTACCAGGGGCGACCCCACGTGAATGGTCTCGCCCACCTTACCATAAGTGGCTACAATAACACCCGTTTTAGGCGAGGGTATATCGGTAACTACCTTATCCGTTTCCATGTTAACCAATGGCTGGCCGGATTCCACCCGCTGACCCTTTTGAACATACCATTCTACAATGGTACCTTCATCGAGCCCTTCACCAATGTCGGGAAAATTAAATATGTATCTCATGATTCAATGTTTTTCGTTGGATGAAAATCAAAATTTCATCGTTTTCAAAATGTTGTAATAAATCTTTTCAGGCGAAATGATGTAATGATGTTCACCACGGGGTAAGGGTACTATGGTGTCGAAACCACCCACGCGGTTAACCGGAGCCTCAAGATGTAGAAAAGCATCTTCGTTGATAATTGCAGTAAGCTCAGCTCCGGTGCCAAAAGTCAAGGGTTCTTCATGAACTATGACCACCCGACCGGTTTTCTTCACCGATTCTATAATGGTCTGCCTGTCGATGGGATAAATCGTACGCAAATCAATAAGTTCTACGGAAATACCATCTTTCTTAGCCATCACAATGGCTTTTTGCGCCTCGCGCACCATGGCACCCCACGCGATTAAGGTCAAGTCGCTGCCTTGCTGCAGTACCTTAGCTTTACCTAAAGGTATGCTAAATTTGTCTTCAGGTACTTCCTGCTTGATGGCACGATAAATACGTTTAGGTTCCATAAAAATGATAGGATCGTCGGACTCAATGGCCGATATCAGCATTCCTTTGGCATCGTAAGGCGTTGAAGGAATCACTACCTTTATTCCCGGAATATGTCCGTAAATAGTTTCCATACTTTCGGAGTGGTGTTCAAGAGCATTGATGCCTCCGCCATAAGGGAAGCGAATGACGATGGGCATACGGTAGCGTCCACGGGAGCGATTGTAGAAACGAGCCACATGGCTGATAATCTGATTGTATGCAGGATATACAAAACCGCAAAATTGCATCTCTACAACGGGACGCAGACCATTGGCTGCCATACCTACTGCAGTGCCAACAATGGCTGATTCAGCCAGGGGTGAGTCGAAAACACGATGGGCACCATATTTTTTTTGTAAACCTTCGGTTACACGGAACACACCACCTTCAACACCTACATCTTCACCATAGGCCACAATCATGGGGTCTTCCGCAAGTTTTATATCAAGGGCGTTATTAATCGCCGAAACCATTGTCATTACTTTCATTTCAAGGCCTCCTTCCATTTGAGGAATTTTTCATGTTCTATCTGTTGCTGTCTCAGATCGTCGGGCAGCTCGACATATGTGTATTTGAAAACGTCTTCCAAAGGATAAGGTGGGTAATTTTCGGCTTCTGTAAATTGCCGGTCCACCTCTTTTTTATATTGCGCTATAAGCTCTTCTTCTTGCGAGGGATCGTATAAATTTTGATTTACCAGATACTTACGAAAGCGATCGAGGGGATCCGTTTTTGCCATAGCATCCTCCTCTTCCTTCGTACGGTATTTCGTAGGATCGTCACTGGTGGTATGCGAACCCCGACGGTAGGTTACAGCCTCTATCAATACCGGACCTTTTCCCGAGCGTGCATGCTCCTGGGCGACCTGCAAAGCCTTGACCATGGCGAAAATATCGTTACCGTCAACTTTCAAACCCGGTATGCCAAAGGCATAAGCTTTAACGGCAATATTAACAGAACGGGTCTGCATGCGGAAGGGTACTGAAATCGCATATTGATTATTTTGTACAAGGAAAACAACAGGGGCTTCCCAAACAGCAGCGAAATTGATGGCTTCCGAGAAATCTCCTTCTGAGGTTCCACCATCACCTACCACAGCATAAACCACACTATCTTCCTTTTTGTATTTTATGGAATAACCTAATCCTGCAGCATGTTGATACTGAGAAGCAATAGGAACCGAGATGGGTAAAATGTTCTTTGCATTCCTGAAAACAGTCCCTTCCTCATATCCCATAAAATAAAGGAATATTTCTTTAAGAGATGCGCCTTTGGCCAACCAGGCACCCAATTCGCGGAAAGCAGGTACCAGCCAATCATTCTCGCGCATTACAATTGCCATAGCTCCCGCAATGGCTTCCTGACCGTAGTTGGGAGGATAAGTGTACATACGGCCCTGACGTTGGTATGAAACCGCCATCAAATCGGCGGTGCGGGCAAACAACATGTCTTTGTATGCCTTGACCAACCTTTGACCGTCAACTTCAGGCATGTACTCCGGACGAACAATGTTTCCTTCGTTGTCCATTACCTGAAACATCTTGTCTTCTAAAGGTGAAAATTCTGAAAACATAAGATATTTGATAAATTTGGTTTATTAAAGCGTTTTTTAGACACTTTCTAAACAAATCAAATCCATCATTGTTCACAATTCGTCTACAACCCTGTAAAACAACTCATCACAAAACCATGAAAAAATTTTTTAAGACCAGTACCAACCAACTGGCCCAAAATTTGGTCTATAATTCCGAATTTTGTAACAATTTTAAACCTACTACCCAGAAAAAAAATTAAGTCCCTCATATGGATTTGCTAATATTTATAACCATTTATATCTTAGCGACTTTAGCACTTACCTACCTTTCTTACAAAAAAGGAATTTCCTGGTTTCTGACATTTATTATAAGTCTGATTTTCACACCTGTAGCTGGTTTTATCCGGTATCAGAGTGTAAAACCCATCAAAGTTTACAAGGAAGCCAGATACAAGTGCAAGCGATGCAACTACTACTTCACGGAACCAAGTAAATTTTGCCCTTATTGCGAGAAAGAAGGACACCACATTCCGCTTCATAAGGTTTATGTGGATATGACCTGATTTTTACCAAAATGACATTATGAAATCAAAAATTGGATTTTTTCTCATTCTTGGCTTCTTCTCCCTGGGTTTGGGAAGGACTTTTGCCCAAGGATCACAAGAATTGGCATTGATGACTTTTAACATCCGTTTCGACAATCCGGCGGATGGCATAAATGCCTGGCCCAATCGAAAAGACGCAGTGGTAGAGATGCTCAAGAGAGAAAAGGTGGTGATAGTCGGTCTTCAGGAAGCCCTCCTCAACCAACTAAACGACCTCAAAACCGGATTACCCGGTTTTACATGGTTTGGTCACGGACGCGATGATGGAAAAACAGCTGGCGAGTTTAGTGCAATTCTTTATGATTCTACGTGGTTTGAGCTTATAGAGGGAAAAACCTTCTGGTTGAGTCCGACCCCTGATAGTCCAGGTTTAAAAGGCTGGGATGCTGCATGCCCAAGAATAGTAACCTGGGTTCGCTTGAAAAACAAAGAAACAGGAAACTCCTTTGTCGTGATGAATACTCATTTAGACCACATAGGCGAAGTGGCACGACGCAATAGTGCTCTTATGGTATCGCAGTTGGCAAAAGATTTAGCTTCGACCGGGCCGGTTATTTTAATGGGAGATTTCAATGCTACTCCTGAAAGTGAAGTTATCAAACTAATATCCCAAAAAAGCGGACTTGCTGAGGCTTCAAGCAGAATAAAAGAATATAAACCCTTAACGGATTGCACCTATACCGGTTTTAAAGGAGAGGCATGCGAGCACATCGACTTCATCTGGATTTCCCCCGACATTCAGGCCATGGATTATCAAATTCTCGAAAACGATTTGGGGGCCAATCGTTTGTCGGATCACAAGCCGGTTAAGTCGATTCTTGTTATTTAAATTCCAAAAAATTTAAGGGAAGGCATTTTTACCTTCCCTCAAATACTCGCCCTGTAAAAGGTTTCCAATTTCATCACTTATTATGAAACTGCCATTGTTTTTCAAAATAGGCTCTTCTCTCTGAGCTACTGAGAAAGGCAGCTATTTCAGCATCAAGCAGTATCATTTGCTTCTGCAAAATTTCCAATTGACCTGTATCGGCCTGATTTCCTGAGTCAGATGCCTGAGTTAGTCGATCTATTTCGTTCTGCAACCCGATTTTCCTATTTATTAGCTCATCAATCTTTTGTTTTTCCTCTGATGAAATATTAGCTATTGAGCTCTGAGGGACATAACGAACCTCATTCGTAGTAACTTGCTGGGCCTGACGAGGTGAAGAGCATCCCATCAGAAAAAAGAAACCGATTATCCATAGAAGGTGAAATTTATTCATAGCTTCATTCTATTAATGTCATTTCATTGATAAGGTGATGAGCACCGGCGAATTTATCGATAATAAACAAACAATAACGTATATCCAGGCTAATGTTTCTGCACATCGAGGGGTCGTACATCAAATCGCTCATGGTGCCTTCCCAAACCCTGTCGAAATTGATTCCTACCAGGTGTCCCTCGGCATTCAGCACAGGGCTTCCCGAATTACCTCCGGAAGTATGGTTTGTAGCAATAAACGCCGTTCGTAATTGCCCATTTTTATCCGCATAACGACCAAAGTCCTTATGTTTCCATAGTTCCTTTAAGCGATCGGGAACCTGATAATCCGAAATTTCCGGATTTTCTTTTTCCATAATTCCATCAAGGGTAGTATAATGCAGGTAATAAACAGCATCGCGGGGTTGATAGCCCTCTACATTTCCATAGGTTATTCTGAGCGTGGAATTGGCGTCGGGATAAAAAACCTGCTCCGGATTCATTTGCATCTGAGCGTACATGTAGGTTCTTTGCAGACTATCCAGCTTATCGTTTATAGGGGCTAAAACAGGTCTTATGTATTCCGTGAGGTATTTCTGTAAACCAGAAGCTAATTGCCATAAAGGATCTTTCAATATGTTTTTAACCTTTGAAGGTTTATAACTGGCCAGAAATTTTTCAAGTCGTTGTTGATTTGTAAAGAGTGATTTATCAAAAACTTCAGCGGCCTTATCGCCAGAATTAGCCACGAAATCAGTCACGATGGAGGGAACCATAGCCTTATCCGCTGCAGAAGCATATTGTTTCAAAAGCGCCACGAAGACTTCCCGATCGAGCGCAGGATTGTAATCTTTGTAAAAAGCAGACAAATATTCGCGCAGACGCTTTAATTCATTTTCCACTGCCGAAGCATCGTAGGGTTTGGCTTGTGAAAGCTGGACTAAATTTGTAAAAGAACGTGCTAAAGAAATAGCTTCTGTGCCAAAACCAGCTTCAACCAGCCACGTTTCACCTACTTTAAGGGTGGCGTAATCTTCATAAGCACTTCTATAATAATCCAATAGATATTCATAAGGTGTAAAATATGCCCAGTTTTGGAACTTCTCCTCATACATTCGCTTACGCTCCAATCCATTCAGACGTCGGATGCCATTGCTCTCCCCTTGCCATTTTTTCCAACCGTTAGCAAGCCCGGCACTTTTGGCAGCGTACTGTATACGGGTAGCACGGTCAGCCTCCATATATTTATTCATGATATTTAACCGGATACCTCTGAGTTTGATTCTCACCGGATTAATTTTTTCGGTGAGGGCTTCAACGGCAATTGCGGGGAGATATTCCTGGGTAGTACCCGGATACCCGTAAACGAATGTAAAATCACCCTTTTCTACTCCTTTTAATGAAATCGGGAAGAAATGGCGTGAGCGGAAAGGACGATTCGATGGGTTGTAGGGAGCTGGACGATTGGCCGAATCGGCATAGATACGAAAAATGGAAAAATCGCCCGTATGACGCGGCCACATCCAATTGTCGGTATCACCTCCAAACTTACCAATGGATGAAGGAGGAGCACCCACCAGTCGAACATCTTCAAAAGTTTCGTAAACAAGCAAATAGAATTGATTGCCATTGAAAAATGATTTAACTTGCGCCTTGTACCAGGTTCCTTTGGTAGCGTTTTCAGCAATTTTACGAGAAATAGAAGCAATGGCAGCATTGCGTTGCTTATTGGTCATTTCAGGCTTTAACGATTCCAGCACTTCTGCCGTAACATCTTCCATTTTTACGAGAAAAGACACGGTGAGCCCGGGGCAGGGCAATTCCTCTTCCCGGCTCATAGCCCAAAAACCATCCGTAAGGTAGTCATGCTCAATCGTACTATGCTGTTGAATTTCGCCATAACCACAATGATGGTTGGTAAGCAACAAGCCTTCCGGAGAAACCAGTTCGGCTGTGCAACCTCCGCCAAAGTGTACAATTGCATCTTTCAGGCTGGTATGATTGATATCGTAAAGGTCGCGGGCAGTTAGTTTAAGGCCTCGCGCTTGCATTTGTTTTTCATTGAGTTGCTCCAACAATACTGGAAGCCACATCCCTTCATCAGCCATTAGCTTAGCAGCAAGGGAAATTAAGAGTGTTGTGAAAAAAAAGAATTTTTTCATGGTTGAAAAATTTATGCTTTCAACAATTCAGCAATGATATCATCCACGGTTATGCCTTCGGCTTCTGCCTTATAGTTGCGCACGATGCGATGCCTTAAAACGGCATGTGCTACAGCTTTAAGGTCTTCCATGACGGGTGAGGGTCGGCCGTTTAAGGCACCGTGACACTTGGCCCCCAATACGAGGTATTGAGAAGCACGCGGACCTGCTCCCCAGGTAATATATTTGCGCGCCCAAGGGTGAGCATCAGCACTTTCCGGGCGGCTGCTCCTTGAAAGCTTTACAGCATATTCATAGAGTGCAGGCGTAACAGGCAATGTGCGTATAAATTGCTGATAATCCAGAATTTCTGAAGCACTGAGTACTTTGTTGGGCTCAGGAAGGCCGGTACCCGTGGTGTATTCCACAATTTTGATTTCTTCACTCAAGGAGGGATAATCGAGCAAGATATTGAACATAAAACGGTCGAGCTGGGCTTCGGGCAACGGATAGGTGCCTTCCTGTTCAATGGGATTTTGGGTGGCCAAAACAAAAAAGGGAGCTTCAAGCTTGTAAGTAGTGCCAGCTACTGTAACCGCTTTTTCCTGCATAGCCTCCAACAATGCCGATTGCGTTTTGGGTGGCGTACGGTTGATTTCATCGGCAAGAATAATATTGGCAAATACAGGACCCTTTATAAACCTGAATTTTCGCGACTCATCAAGTATTTCTGTGCCTATGATATCCGAGGGCATAAGGTCGGGGGTAAATTGAATACGACTAAAGCTGATGCCTAGCACCCGGGCCACCGTATTCACCAAAAGAGTTTTGGCCAGTCCCGGAACACCAATTAAAAGACAATGCCCCTGACTAAAAATGCCGGTAAGCACCTTATCAACTGTGTCGGCCTGCCCAATAATCACATGACCTATTTCTTCTTTCATCTTCTGATAAGCCTCATTCAGTCGGCGAAGCCTGTCTTCATCTACATTGTACTTCATCTGCCAGTTTTTTTAATCTTGAACAAAACGAATTCCCCTGGTTTGTTGAGCCAAAATCCGAAGTATGAAGATGCTAGTTCAGCTTAGCTTCATTCCAATTGTTACGGAAACGGCAGTTTTGATACTGGGGGCTGATTCGGATGTAGGTTTTACTGATACGCTCCTTCACCCATTTCTGTAAGGTCTTGTCTTTCTTCTCCTCCAGAGCCCAGTTTTGTATTTTATCGTAGTCGTCCTTGAGGTTGGCTTTATGGGGACGGGTGCGCTCTTTCAAAAAAAGCAAACGGTAAGCATCTTTTCCTTCATCGGTTTTAAAAGGCACCGGACCTGAAATCTGCCCGACTTCAAGTTTGTCAACTACATAATATACCTTAGCGTCAAGCTGGTCGGGTTCGAAGCGGGTGGTACCGGTATAAGAATTAATCATCAGACCGCCATTCATTTTATTGGGGTCATCCGAAAATTTAGCTACAGCGTCCTCGAACGAGATTTTCCCGCTGCGTACCAATCCTGCGATGCTGTCGAGAATTTGAGAAGCCCGCTGAAGCTCTTCGGGCGAGACCTTTGGCGACATCAGAATGTGGCGGGTATTAATGTAATCGCCTCTACGTTCGATAAGCTGAATAATGTGGTAACCTGCTTTGGTTTGAACGATATCCGAAATCTCTCCCTCCTTCAACTTAAAGGCTACTGCTTCATATTCAGGATAAAGCTCTCCTCGTCCGAAAAGTCCCACTTCTCCTCCACGGGAAGCCGAACCGGGGTCTTCTGAATACAAGATAGCCAGGGTGGCAAAACTCTCACCATCAAGAATTCGCTTACGTAAGGCCCTCAGTTTTTCCTTCACTTCTATTTCATCAGCCAGACTGGTTTTGGGCTTTTTCACAATCTGTCCAATCACAAATTCTGCATTTACCATAGGTATGCTATCTTCCGGCATGTTCCTGAAGTAGGCGCGCACTTCAGAAGGAGTCACTTTGATGTTTTTGGTTAAATTGTTCTGCACTTGTTCAACCCTTATCTGGTCGCGTATGATATCCCGAAACTCATCTTTTATCTGAACAAGTGATTTCTTGAAATATTCCTCCAGTTTTTCTTTACTGCCAATTTGCTGAATAAAATACCGTATTCGACGGTCGAGCTCCGACTCTACCTGCTTATCGGTGACCTCAATGCTATCGATATCGGCCTGGTTGAGCAATAATTTATTATACATTAAGCCTTCAAGAATAGCGCATTTGGTTTCGGCTTCTCCTCCTCTGATATTACCTTGGGCACGATATTGTAAATACTGATTTTCGATTTCCGAAATTGTAATCATTTTGCTGCCTACCACAGCCACCACGCCATCTATAACTTTACCTTCATTTTGGGCTTTTGCTGGCGCTGTGAGGGCAATCATTAAGGAAAAAACCACTGGAATCCGGAATATTCTCATTTTTTTCTAATTATAAATTTCAATCTCTTTTTTACGCAGTGCCCTTTCGAAAAGCTCGTTGCGCATCTGGTTGAGCAATTCTTGCTTTCGGGCATTAAGAATTATTGTACGTATATTATTGATTTCGATGCTAAGCGGCGAAGTTGCCTCGCGGGTCAGAAACCGATAAATACGAATAAAATAACGCCAACGGTCATCGGTCAGTTCTATCAGTCGGTTATTTTTTAAAAATAATTCCTCGTTATACGTTACAATGGGCGCCAATTTTTGCAAGTCGCTGAAGGAATACCACGAATTGAGGCTAACCACGTAAGCCGATGTTCTGAGAAGGCAAAATCTTTCGAGCTGGTCGAAGTTGGTAATAGTGTCTGCCTCAAGCATTTTTCTGGCCACCTGCGCAGCTTTCACACTATCGATAGACAAACGGAAAAAAATCATTTTAACAATATTGTCCCGCAGTTTGAAGATGTCTTTATTCTTTTCGTAATACTCTTCGATTTCCTGCATACTCACTGCCGTATCCAATTTTTGCTGAATGAGTTTTGTTTCGTAGGTATAAATCAGCAAGGAGTTGCGATATTCTTCAATCTGTCGGGAAAAATCCTTTTCGGAGGCCTCCAGGTTTTTTTCGGCATAGCGCAAGACCACCCGATTGCGAAGCCACATATC
>Ga0067045_1002740_pt1:0-22500 | contig 57171 bp, 44 predicted proteins | sample TerdegcTABiofilm_FD_59184 | JGI IMG/M metagenome (GOLD analysis project Ga0067045, IMG submission 59184) | Combined Assembly of (Gp0054472, Gp0054536) Wastewater bioreactor microbial communities from Singapore -Terephthalate degrading...
CCGAAGAGAAAGAGCGTGGAATTACGATAAATATAGCGCATGTAGAATACGAGACACCGAACCGTCACTATGCGCATGTGGACTGTCCGGGACATGCGGACTATATCAAAAACATGATAACCGGTGCAGCGCAGATGGACGGAGCGATATTAGTAGTAGCGGCGAACGACGGACCGATGGCACAGACGCGGGAACATATTTTGTTAGCGCGTCAGGTGAATGTTCCGGCGATAGTGGTTTGGATGAACAAGATAGACATGGTAGACGATCCGGAGTTATTGGATTTGGTGGAGATGGAGATACGGGATTTATTAACGAAGTATGAATTTCCTGGGGACGAGATACCGATAGTTCGGGGAAGTGCATTGGCGGCGATGGAAGGACGGGATCCGGAGATAGGGGAGCAGCGGGTATTGGAATTGATGAAGGCGGTAGATGAATATATACCGCTGCCTGTGCGTCCGTTAGACAAGCCATTTTTGATGCCGATAGAAGATGTATTTACAATAACGGGACGCGGCACGGTAGTAACGGGACGCGTGGAGAGCGGAATAATCCATGTAGGAGATAAGGTAGAGTTAGTAGGTATGAGTTCGGAGACGAAGAGCACGGTGGTGACGGGAGTAGAGATGTTCCGCAAGATATTGGATGAAGGGCAAGCGGGAGACAATGTAGGATTGTTATTGCGAGGAATAGACAAGGACGAGGTGGAGCGAGGCATGGTGGTAGCGGCGCCGGGTTCGATAACGCCGCATACGGAATTTGAGGCGGAAGTGTATGTATTGACGAAGGAAGAAGGGGGTAGACATACGCCGTTTTTCACTGGCTACCGTCCGCAATTTTATTTCCGCACGACGGATGTGACGGGCGAGTTACATTTGCCGGAAGGAGTAGAGATGGTGATGCCGGGCGATAATATACGGATACGGGCGAAGTTGATAACGCCGATAGCAATGGCAGAGCAATTGCGATTTGCTATTCGCGAAGGTGGACGGACCGTAGGTGCGGGTGTTGTCAGTAAAATTATAGAGTAAAATTTAAAAATGAGGTATTAATCCCATGCGGGAACAAGTTATATTACAATGTACAGAGTGTAAGCGTAAAAACTACACGACAACACGGGAGAAAAGAAAACATCCCGAAAGATTAGAAATTAAAAAATTTTGCCGTTATGACCGAAAACATACGGTTCATCGTGAGATGAAGTAGTATGGACACGGTTTGTTTCGCAGGCCTGTAGCACAATTGGTAGTGCGGCGGCCTCCAAAGCCGAAGGTTGGGGGTTCGAGTCCCTCCAGGCCTGCCAGTTATCGTAAAATAATAAAGAAATAAATTATAAAGGCAAATCAAATGTCGAAAATAGTAAGCAAAACAGAAGAACAACAGGAAAAAGGATTAAAAGCCATCTATATTAAGGCAAAGAACTTTCTGTTGGATGTAAAAACAGAATTAGAAAAAGTGACCTGGCCTTCAATGGATGACTTGAAAGTTTCAACAAAAATTACCATGATTTTGCTATGTATTATGGCGGTAATTATCTTTACTTTTGATGTTTCTTTCGCTCAAATTATGTTGTTTATTCTGGGTATTGCTTCATAAAGATAAAAAGGAGTCCATCGGCGATGGTAGAAGAAAAAAAAGAAATGACTACAGGTAAAGAGGAAGTGGCAGGTGCGGATACTACCCCTACCCGTGAAAAACTCATAAAGCCAGTTCCTCAAGATGGTATTCCACGCCGTTGGTATGCCCTTCATGTCCTTACCGCGAAAGAATATGAAGTGTGCGAAAAACTAAAGTGGGGAGCCAAGCAAAAAGGTATTGAAGATTGGGTTGTTAATGCTTTAGTACCGAAAGAAAGAATTACCGAACGGCGAGGAGGAACTTCCAAAGTTGTAGAACATAAATGTTTCCCCGGATATATCCTTGTGCAATTACCCGAACATCCCGAGAACTATCCGGAGTTGTGGGCATTAATTCGCGAGACACAAGGAATTACAGGTTTTGTCAGTAGCAGGCGAAATATTCCCACACCGATTCCTGATGAAGAGGTTGAAGGAATTATTGCTATTATGACAGGGGAAGAGGAAGCACCAAAACCAAAATTAGAATTTTCCGTTGGAGATAGAGTTAAAATTATTGAAGGTCCCTTCTCAAACTTCGTAGGACGAATTGAAGAAATAAATGTGGAGCGTTCAACATTAAAAATATCCGTTGAAATTTTTAACAGAACTACAACTGTTGAGGTAGAATCCTGGCAAGTTGAAGCATTTTGATGGAAATTAAGAAAGAAAGGTTAAAGATATGCCTCCTAAAAAGTTAAAAGCACTCGTAAAATTACAAGTTCCGGCAGGACAAGCCACCCCTGCTCCGCCCGTAGGACCGGCATTAGGTCAGCATGGGGTCAACATCATGGATTTTGTCCGCCAGTTTAACGACAGAACCAAAGACCAACAAGGAATGATAATTCCTGTCGTTATCTCTATTTTTGAAGACCGTTCGTTTACTTTCATAACCAAAACTCCACCTGCGGCTGTCTTATTAAAGAAAGCGGCAAAGTTAGCCAAAGGTTCCGGAGAACCCCATCGTAACAAAGTGGGAAAAGTTAGCGAAGCCCAAATTGAAGAAATTGCAAAATTAAAGATGCCCGACTTAAATGCAGGTTCCCTGGAAGCCGCAAAAAGCATGATTCGAGGGACTGCTCGCAGTATGGGTATCGTTGTTGAATAAGTTATAAAACTTTCCTTAAAAAATTTCTAACCGTGGGAGGATAGTTTAACTGTCCGATTGAACCACAGGAGGATAAAAACATGCCAAAACCCAGTAAAAGAATGAGGGAACTTTACAAAAAAGTAGACAGTTCCCGCTATTATTCCCTTTCAGAAGCAGCAAAAATCGTTAAAGAATGTGCCACTGCCAAGTTTGATGAGACTATTGAATTAGCCTTCCTTTTAGGCGTTGATCCAAGACATGCAGAGCAAATGGTTCGTGGCGCCGTTTCCCTTCCTCATGGAACAGGTAAAAAAGTCCGCGTAATTGCTTTTTGCAAACAGGAAGAACAAATAAAGGCAGCGAAAGAAGCCGGTGCCATTGAAGCCGGTGCCGAAGATTTGGTTGAAAAAATTCAAGGCGGTTGGTTAGATTTTGATGCAGCAGTAGCATCTCCCGATATGATGGGACAGGTCGGAAAATTGGGTAAAATTTTAGGTCCTCGTGGACTTATGCCCAGCCCGAAAGCAGGTACCGTTACCCCAAATATCGGTCCAGCCGTTGCAGAAATAATGAAAGGTAAAATTGAATTTCGTGTAGATAAAAACGCGAATATCCATGTCCCTGTAGGTAAAGCAAGTTTTACACCAGAACAGATTGAAGAAAATGCTTCAACGGTAATCGCCGCTATTGTAAAAGCCCGTCCCGCTTCACTAAAAGGAACCTACCTAAAAGCATGTAGTATTTGTTCTACTATGGGACCGGGCTTGAAGTTAGACCCCGCAGCACTTACTGCAAAATACCGTCCAGGCGTTTCATAATGCAATGTATATTAAAACACAGCTAACCCAACGGAAGTAAAGGTTAATATTATGATGAACGAAAACGGGATTTTATTTACATCCGAATCTGTAACCGATGGACATCCAGATAAAGTGGCGGATATCATTTCAGATACAGTTCTCGATGCTATGTTAGAACAGGACCCGAATAGCCGTGTCGCATGTGAAACCTTAGTAAAAACGAACCTTTGCGTAGTCGCCGGTGAAATAACCTCACATGCCAAAGTTGATATTACTTCACTGGTTCGTCAGGCTATTATTGATATAGGTTACGGACCGGGCTATGTAGGTTTTAATGGGGAAACCTGTTCCATCCTTGTTGCATTAGAAAAACAATCCGTTGATATTGCCCGCGGTGTAGATGCTTCTTCCGACCATGAGCAAGGTGCTGGCGACCAGGGAATGATGTTCGGGTTTGCTGTTCGTGAGACACCGGAACTTATGCCCCTTCCCATTGCTTTAGCCCATAAATTAGGATTGCAACTTCGCAAACTTCGCAAAGATAAAACTATCCCATGGCTTATGCCCGATGGGAAATCACAGGTAACGGTAGAATATGTTGACGGGAAACCCGTCCGAATTGATACCGTCGTTATTTCCAATCAACACCTACCCCTTTATGGAGGTCTCAACCCTACTCCCCAAGAATTAAAAAAAGAACACGATGAAATTGAAGAAGCCATCATTGAACAGGTAATTAAGCCCACCCTGCCTAAAGAATTAGTCAAAGGCGATATAAAATATTATGTAAATCCAACAGGTAGATTTGTAACCGGTGGCCCCGTAGGAGACTGCGGTTTGACAGGAAGAAAAATCATTGTAGATACCTATGGTGGAATGGGTAGACATGGGGGTGGCGCTTTCAGTGGTAAAGACCCGACCAAGGTTGACCGTAGTGCCGCGTATATGGCTCGTTATATCGCAAAAAATGTAGTCTCCGCAGGCATTGCAGACCGTTGCGAAGTGCAATTAGCATACGCCATTGGAGTAGCCAAACCTGTTTCTATTAATGTAACTACCTACGGCACAGGTAAAATCGAAGATACAAAATTAGCAAAAATTTTAAGCGAAACCTTCGATTGCCGTCCTTCTGCTATTATCGAATTTCTTGACCTACGCAAGCCCCAATACAGAAAAACCGCCAGTTATGGACACTTCGGTCGCGAAGACCAGGGCTTCCGCTGGGAAGAAACCGACTCCGCTAACCTCCTCCGCGAAAAAGCAGGAATATAAACTAAAAACAAAAATAATTGTTTTTATATCTTAAATCAAGAGTTTTTTCTTCCTGTACAAAAAATAAACTACTAGGACAAATAATAAAATTACAATTACACCAGTAATGAACCCTAACAGAAAACTTATTTTGATAAGAGAATAATCAGGATAACTGTAAGTAATTGTTGGAAATTTTGGAAAACTATTAGAATTAGTGGATAAATTCTGATTTAAAGAACCTGCCATATTCTCTATCGCTGTTTGTGGTTTCTCTGATGAACTCTGATTATTTTCTTCTTTTTTAGTCTGTTCTGGAGTCTCCTTTCTTGGGTTAGATGATGGATAACTCGGTTTTAATAAATCTCTATTTTTTCGGGCTATCTCCAAAAAAGGCTGCCACGATATTTCAGGAATACCACTCTTTTTTAATAAATCAGAATATGTGTCTCCCAGGTCTACCAATTCTTTATATATTTCATACGCCTTTATATAATCAGTATTGTAATATATACTTCCCAAATTTGAAAGGAGGCTTATACGGTCTATTACATCATATCCAGATTTAATTTCCTTTTTATGGAATCTTTCTCGTAATTCCTCCCCTAATTTTACAGCCAACTCATTCTTTTGTAGAAAACTATAAACAAAAAATAATTGGTAATCATTTTTATCCTGAATGTCAGAAGGATAATAGTCTTTATTCCTTCGTAAATCCTCCAATAATATCATCGCCTCCTCATGCTTATTATTTTGTAATGCTATAATTGCTTTTCCATAAAGTGCGTTGGCATATTCTATGGTATTTGGTTCTGTGTTTTGAATCAATGCATCCGCATAGGCACTTGCTTCTGGATAGTTTCCTCGAAGTGATTCTGTTCCTGATATAAATTCAGCAAGAAGTTTTTGGTTTTCATACTCTAATTGGGGGAGTATTTCTTTAGCACTATTTAGAAATACCTGGTAGCATGTACCTTTTTCCTCAGTAGGAACATTATTTGTTAGCATATTCATTGCCAGAAGATATGCTCTTTGCATTTCTGGATGTTCCAGCATTGCTTTTGACAGTATAGAAAAAGCATCTTCATATTGTTTGTTTACTATTAATTCTTCTGCTCTTTTATATTCTTCTGTTTCCATTACTGCTTTTATATCATTTGTGTAATCTTGTAGTCTTGTAGATAAATCTTCAGTTTCTGTGATGGAAGTATGTATAAAAAATAAAAATAAAAATAACATCTTATCTTCTCCCTTAATTTTTTAATAAATATTTTATTATTTCTCTTTACTAATTACAATTTGGATTGTATGGATCAGCACATTGAGGACAACTGGAATCTGGAAGTCCACATGTTCCAATTACTTTACATGCGTCTAATAGATACCATACATGGGACTCTTTATAATAAGTTAAAGGTCCTTTACAAATTTTTTGTCCCCAAGAGCAGGGATTATTCTGTAACCAATCAGTAGGATTATAACATAATTTTGTACATAAAACTTTTCTTGTTATAGTGTGATAATAAGGACCTATTTCTTGAGTACTTTTTTGACAACGAGTTAATAAACATTCTGATTTTAAACCGCCTTCTACAATTATAACAGTTTGACCTCCCATAGATATTTTTCCACCTCCCAGTATTGAATATCCTGGAGGTACTTGAATGCCTAAACTTATTCCAGCTTCACATGTCCAAAATCCAGCGGATACATTTCTTTGTGTTATATAGAGTGTACAAGGATTATTTGCACAACAAGTAGAAAATCCGTCGCAAGTTGCCCAAACAGGGAAAAGAACATTTTCATATGTAACTGTAACAGCATTTGGCACATTTTCCCATGCCATATCTAAAATTCCACAGACACCACATAAGGTTCCACATGGGGGAGGATCTTCAGCAAATAATTGCGTCATGATTGAGAATAAAATACAAAACAGAGTCAACATAAAGATAGTCTTTTTCATAGCCTTTTCTCCTATATTTGAGTTTATTTCTATCCTTTTGTTGATTTTTGTGTTTAAATGCAATTCAATTATACTTTTTTTTTTTTACAAGTCAAGTTTTTTGATTATTTTTTTAATTAATACATTGATGATTATCTGATATAATCCACATATAGGATGGGAAAGAGGAAATAGGTAGAGGAGAAAAGAGTATGGAGATTATGGAAGTAGTGAAGAAAGCCGCAGATGAATAGAAGGCTTGCAGGTACCTGCAAGCCTTGGGTTTGTTGAAAACCTATACCGTCTGTCCCTTTTGCTCCTCCGAACGAGTCGGCTGGATACGGAGGTGTATCTATAAATGCTATACCTGTAGTCGGGAATGGTCGCCGAGACGAGGNAGTGTTCTGGAAAAGACCCGACTTCCTTATGGACGGCTGTTGATGTTGGTNAAGTTATTTGAANTAGAGATATCGGCNCATAAAGCGAGTAAGGAGTTGGGTATGGCGTATAGCACGGTGTATGGATTTTACCGTGTTTTGCGAGAGGGGATATATCGTAGGATCGAGCAGGAGGAGGGGCAATTAGGGGGAGAAGTAGAGGCGGATGAGAGTTATTTTGGGGGTCGGAGACGGGGTAAGCGAGGTAGAGGGGCGGAGGGCAAGATACCGGTATTTGGGATAATCGAGCGAGAGGGGCGGGTGAAGGTAGAAGTCGTGCCGAATGTGAAGGCGGAGACCTTGCTGAAGGAGATAGAAAAGAAAGTAAGGCGGGGGAGTATAATTTATACGGATCAATATAAAGCGTATGATACTTTGGTAATGCATCGAGACTATTTTAAGCACTTACGAATAGATAAGGGACAGCGGTTTGCCAATGGTCGGGTGTATATCAATGGTATTGAAGGTTTTTGGAGTTATGCGAAGGAGCGGTTGATGAAATTTCATGGGGTAAGTGTTCGATATTTTGAGTATTACCTGAAAGAGTTAGAATTTCGGTATAATCATCGGAGTGAAGATTTATATACATTAATTTTAACCTCCATCATCTTGGTGGATTCAAATAGATAATCACCTTTATTTTGATTAAGTAGTAGAGTGTTAATATAATTCTTTCTATTGAAGAAAAAACAGTATTTAAGGAGTAGGGTATATGAAAGTAGAAGATTTCGCCTATCAAGTGGCAGTAAGAACGATGGAACTATTAGAACAAGAACAGCACTACAAAATTTCCGAAGAACACCGAAAACAAATCCTACAAAAAATCCTCCAAGAAATCCCCCAGATTCTCAAAAAATCCTCCAAGTAAATTTATAACACCTGCAAACAAAAACCACCTACAAACAAATAATCAAAAATATTAGATGATAACCTGTAGGATATATGTAACAGATTAATACTTTCTTCCCAATCTTAAGAACACAGTATGCCATGCTATTATAGGACTATAAGAGCAATAAAAATTGTAGCTGAAACCTCCTGGCTTCTGGTTCTTTCCCCTTTGTGAACTTTGTGCAAAGTCTCTGTGTTCTTTGTGGTAAAAAGAATTAACCACAGAGGACACGAAGGAAATTTTACACAAAGGACACAGAGGAGGGCGAAAAACCTTTCGCCCCTCCAATACTAGAAGCGAGGACGCTTCATCTACATAAAAAAACAACTCAACAGGATTTACATGTCAAAAACGATAAACGAAAACTCTCCATTTGTTTTTATTCGTCTCTGTTCGTGGAATTCGTGGTTATAATTTTTTTACTAATTTAAATCCAATCTAAAAAGAGGAAAAGTAGCGTATATCAAGTTGGGCGATATTCCCTTTTCTTTTTCATTCCTATTTTTGGTGTTCTTCGCAGTACTGTGAAGATACTAAAAGCCATGTGTTACCTATGTCCTATAGTTAGTCATATTATATGATGTAGAGATGCTATTACCTATTGAAGGTATGAGACAGACAGAAAAAATGGGATTCATGAAATAAGATTGATAAAATGGGAAGGACACATATATCCACGATGTTATGTGAAAAACATTCTATTTATACAACCAATCTTTATAATTACATGTATAGGCAAATAACTACTCTCCCTAAAATTATCTCTACATTCCGCTGTACTTAAAAGTTTCTTTTTTAAAAGATATTCTCTTTTAGAATTATTATGAATATTCCTATTTGTCCCATCTGTCCTATTCGTCTCATCTCACCGGAAAGGACAATAATGATATGTCTTTTTCAGATAATCTGTTATTATATTTTTATTTGTATCCCTGTTGTTTTGTGGTATTCTTGTAAAGAGAGGGTGCCCATCGTTCCTTTTTTCATTTCGCGGATTGCTTGGACAGCCGCTTTTACAGCTGCAAGTGTTGTCATTGTCGGGATATTTTTTTCTAATGCTTTCCTGCGGATAAGCACCTCATCGTCTTTGGAGGACTTCCCTTTCGGTGTGTTAATAATCCAATGCACATAACCATTAATTATACAATCAAGCACATTCGGTCTACCTTCTCCAACCTTGAATACTTCCGCCACATCAATGCCTTGTTCGCGAAGAACCGATGCGGTTCCTTTGGTCGCTATAAATTTAAATCCCAATTCGTGTAAGTCCTTGGCTACGGAACCTATATGTCTCTTATCATGGTCATTCAGGCTGATAAAGATAGTTCCTTCCAGCGGAATACTATTTCCAGCAGCTATCTGACTTTTGGCATAAGCAAGTCCCATGTTCTTGTCAATACCCATTACTTCTCCTGTACTGCGCATTTCAGGTCCTAAAATAATATCCACACCCGGGAACTTAATAAAAGGCAAAACGACCTCTTTTGCGGAGATATATTGTGGTTCGGGGTCTTTTGTGAGCCCCATGTCTGAAAGTTTTTTCCCTACCATTGTCATTGCGGCAAGTTTTGCTAAAGGTACACCGACCGCTTTGCTTACAAAAGGTATTGTTCGTGAGGCACGGGGATTTACCTCTAACAGATATACTTTTCTATCCTTTATGGCATATTGCACATTCATCAAACCACACACTTCCAATTCTTTTGCTAAAGCACGGGTTTGTTCTTTAAGAACATCTATTATGTCCGATGGTAAGTCATAAGGAGGAAGAATACAGGCACTGTCACCCGAATGGACACCAGCCTCTTCAATATGTTGCATTACTCCTGCGACGATGACCTGTTCTTTATCGGAAATGGCGTCCACATCAATTTCAATTGCATCTTCAAGGAACTTATCAATTAATATCGGATGTTCTGGCGACGCCTCTACTGCATATTCCATATATCTTTGGAGTGCATTTGAATCATACACAATCTCCATAGCCCGACCTCCTAATACAAAAGAAGGTCTTACCACTACGGGATAGCCTATCCGTTCAGCAATTTGCAAAGCCTCCTCAAAGGAACGGGCTGTATCATTTTCCGGCTGGAGGAGATTCAGTTTTTCCACCACTTCACGGAAAAGTTTGCGGTCTTCTGCACGGGCAATATTCCATGCGGATGTGCCAATAATGGGAGCACCTGCCTTTTCTAATTGTTGAGCTATGTTCAGCGGGGTTTGCCCACCGAATTGAACGATAACCCCCTGAGGCTGAACGCGTTCAATGATATTCATTACATCTTCAAATGTTACCGGTTCAAAGAATAAACGATCTGATGTATCATAATCCGTCGAGACAGTTTCTGGATTGCAGTTCACCATAATGGTTTCGTAGCCGGCATCTTTGAGAGCAAAAACCGCATGTACACAGCAGTAATCGAACTCAATTCCCTGTCCAATTCGATTAGGTCCACCTCCTAAAATAATTATCCGCGGTTTATTCGTAAGTTGCACTTCATCCTCATCTTCATAAGTCGAATAATAATAGGGGGTATATGCTTCAAATTCAGCCGCACATGTATCTACAAGCCGATAAGTTGGAACAATTCCCAATTGCTTCCGCAAATTTCTTACATCTAATTCGTTTAACTTCCAATATCTTGCTAACTGATAATCTGAAAAACCATATTGTTTGGCTTTTTTTATCCTCTTTGTTAGGAACTCTTTTTTCTTTGCTTCCTTTGAATCAGTATTAATATAAGAAGTAATTTCTGTAGATAATTCAATTAAGTTCTTTTCCTCCTCTACAATTTCTTCCATCTGACGGATGAACCACGGGTCAATTTTTGTTATTTCATGCAACTCCTCGACAGTGGCTCCAAGTCGGATGGCTTCCGCTAAATGAAGATACCGATGGGGTGAAGGTGTTCGTAAAGCCCGCAAAAGTGCATCCTTTTCTGCCTGTGAATGGGGTTCTTTTGTGAGATGTTTTGCTTTCCCATCTCCACCGAAGCCAAATCTACCAATTTCCAATCCGCGTATAGCTTTTTGTAGAGATTCTTTAAAGGTTCTTCCAATACTCATCGTTTCACCGACACTTTTCATTTGAACCGTTAATATCGGTTCCGCACCCGAAAATTTTTCAAATGCCCAACGCGGGATTTTAGTGACCACATAGTCAATCGTTGGTTCAAAACATGCAGGTGTCTCTTTTGTAATATCATTGGGTATTTCGTCCAGAGTATAACCGACAGCCAATTTTGCGGCAATTTTTGCTATTGGGAATCCTGTCGCCTTAGAAGCCAATGCAGAACTCCGTGATACGCGTGGATTCATCTCTATAACCACCATTCGTCCTGTTTGAGGGTTAACGGCAAACTGAACATTAGACCCCCCCGTATCCACACCGATTTCCCGCATAATAGTAATTGCCGCATTTCTCATTACTTGATATTCTTTATCCGTTAAAGTCTGTGCAGGTGCTACAGTAACACTATCACCTGTATGCACACCCATCGGGTCTATATTCTCAATAGGACAGACAATAACTACATTGTCCTTTAAATCCCGCATTACTTCTAACTCGTATTCTTTCCAGCCGATAACGGACTCTTCTACTAAAACTTCATGAATCGGGCTTGCCTCCAATCCTTTTTGAATAGCCGCCACATATTCATCCTTGTTGAAAGATAATCCCGCACCGGTTCCGCCTAATGTAAACGCAGGACGGATTACAGCAGAATAATTAATCTCTGCACCAAACTCCATCGCTTCATCAAGATGATGAATAACCAGACTACGCGGCACTTCCAGCCCACAGTGAATCATTGCCTCTTTAAACAATCCGCGGTCTTCTGCTTTTCTTATTGTTTGTGCATTAGCACCTATCATCTGGACGCCATGTTTCGCCAATATCCCAGCATCCGCTAATGCAACGGATAAATTAAGTCCTGTTTGTCCTCCTACTGTGGGTAGCAAAGCATCCGGTTTCTCCCGTTCAATTATCTTTTCCAAAAAAGGAACTGTTAACGGTTCAATATAAGTGCAATCTGCTGTTTCCGGGTCCGTCATAATCGTAGCCGGATTGCTGTTTACCAATACAACTTCATAACCCTCTTCTCGCAATGCTTTGCATGCTTGTGTTCCAGAATAATCAAATTCACACGCCTGCCCAATTATAATAGGACCCGAACCTATAATCATTATCTTTTTAATGTCATTTCTTTTTGGCATTAACTTATTCCTTATTAAAATTATTGTGAAAGTAAAATTTCCAGAATTTTGAGTCGCAATGTTCCTGCTGGCACATTTACTTCAACTACATCCCCAACTTTCTTCCCTAACAATGCCTGCCCCACAGGTGATTGTGTTGATAATTTACCCGATGATAAATCCGCTTCCACAGGACTTACTATTGTATAAGTAATTTCTTTTTTTAACTTTTCATTTAACAATCGCACACTTACTCCTAAACGAACTTCGGATGTGTCCATTTGTGTAGTATCAACAATTACAGCCCGTGCAATTTTATCTTCAATATCGTTAATCTTCGCCATTAAAAGTCCCTGCTCATGCTTTGCTGCATGATATTCTGCATTTTCACTCAAATCACCCAAAGAACGAGCATACGCTATCACTTCGGCTAATTTAATCTTTTGTTTATTTAACTCTGCTAATTCTTCTCGTAACTTTTGTAGACCTTCTTCTGTAATGTAGATTGGTTCCATACACTTATTCCATCTTATTTCGTATGGTTAACATTTAAGCCCAAAATAAAATTTCATTCGCTTTTAAATTGGAGGAATTATATCATATTTCCTTGCATACTTGAAATTGGAGTTTTAACATTTTTAAAAAAATTATTTTTCATTCTATGGAAGTCTGTAATAATATACATATTCATGCTCACAAAAAGGTGAAGGAAAATGGCAAAGTTGAAAGTTCTTATTGCTCCAGATTCATTCAAAGAGTCCTCAGATACTACAAAAGTTGCAAAATCTATTGCGGAAGGATGGAAAAATATTATTCCCGATAGTGAGTTGATTATATGTCCTCTTTCTGATGGGGGAGAGGGTTTCTTAAACGCCGTATCTGTAAGTTTAAATATGAAATACATCACAACGGTTGTTACAGATTTGATGGGCAAAAAAAGAAAAATCAAATATGGCTGGCTTACGGAACAAAAAACAGCGATTATAGAAACGGCAGAGATTGTTGGGCTTCATCTTGTTCCCCCTGATAAGCGAAAACCAGAATTTTTTACCAGTTATGGCGTAGGTGAGGTTATTTTACATGCAATTCGTAAAGGGGCGAGGCAAGTGGTGTTAGGTTTAGGTGGGTCTGGAATTAACGATGGGGGAGCAGGTATTGCTCAGGCTTTGGGGTATCAACTCCTCAATTCTCAGGGGAAATCCATTGGAATAGGACCTTTAGAACTACAAAATCTCGCATATATCAAGAATACTCATTACTATGAACAAATTAAAAATACTACCATTATTATAGCCAGTGATGTTAAAAATCCTTATTACGGTCCCCAGGGTGCAACATTCGTTTATGGTCCCCAAAAAGGACTAAAAAAAGAATTATGTCCCGTAGTAGACAAAGCCCTTAAAAACTTTGCTCGTATAATAAAACGAGATATGAAAATAGATATTCAGAAACAACCAGGTAGCGGTTCCGCAGGAGGAATGGGAGGCGCTTTATTTGCTTTTGCTTCCGGAAAATTTGTTCCCGGTTTTCAATGGATAGCCCAAACCAGCAATTTATCCCAAAAAATTGCTTCTGTTGACCTCATTATTACTGGAGAAGGACAATTAGACCATCAGAGTTTTTACGGCAAAGTTGTAGGTGAAATTCTAAACCTTGCCAAAAAGTATAATAAAATGGTAATTATCCTTGTTGGGAGATTGGGAAAAGGTTGGGACGCTTGTCGGTCTAAAGGGAATGTCGTTGTTTTCCCTATTTCTGCTGGAGAAACATCCAAAGAAGAACTTTTGAAAAATACTTCAAACAATATACTACGAACAAGCGAACAAATAGCAAAACTTTTTTATTACAATAGAACAAAGACCGAAAAATGAATTATTAAAATATGGATAACAAAAATATATTTAATAGATTAACCGAAAGTATTAGAGAAGATTGGGAATACTTATCATCCATCCCTATTCAGGAATGGCAGACCCAGCTGGATTCACTTCTTCATGAAACATCTAATCCTGAACGCGTAATCGTTGCTTTTACACAATACCTAAAAAATCTACCACCTCCTGTCGAAACACATATATATAAATACCTCAAAACCCCAAAATATTTACGATTTTTTGAAAGAATATTTTCACAAAGCCCATTCATCACAGATACCCTCATTAAACATCCCGAATATGCAGACGAAATATTATCTTCGCCAACCCTCGCTCGTGCTTTAACAAAAAAAGAATGGCTATTGTATTTGGGCTGTGATTACTCTAAAATTAATTCTTCCTCTGAACTAATAAGTTTCCTTCAGGATAGCCATCTTCTTGACGGTAATGATTGGAATTTTAAAAAAATAATGATTCATTTCCGTCAACTTCACAAAAAAGCACTTCTCCGAATTACTACTCGTGATATAGTAGAACACCAGGAAGTCAAATCCATTACAGAAGACCTTTCCAATCTTGCCGATGCATATCTCGAATTATGTTTCCGTTTACTTTCAACCTACTTAGAACAACAATATGGTATCCCCATAAAATATGATATGGAAAAAGGAGAAAATTTGCCGTCAAGTTTTGTTATCTTGGGATTGGGGAAATTAGGAGGCAGAGAACTCAATTTTAGTTCGGATATTGATTTATTGTTTATCTACGATGGAGATGGAGAGACAAGTGGAGGGCACAAAGGACAAATTACCAATCGGGAATTTTTCTGCAAATTAGGGGAACAAATCATTAAATTTTTATCAGAACATACCGAAGAAGGGCAGATTTACCGTGTTGATATGCGTCTGCGACCTTATGGTAAGGTCGGTGCTTTAGCGGAAAGCCTTGCAAATTCTGTGGAATACTATTACCAGTATGGGCGTGCATGGGAACGGCAGGCATTAGTAAAATGCAGACCTTGTGCCGGTGATATAGAACTGGGAAATGAATTTTTAGAAATGATGCGACCTTTTATTTTCCCCAAGTTTTTTGATGATAAGACATTGGACGATATACACCAGACAAAACTAATGGTAGAAAAACAGGTGGCAGAACAAGGACAAACCAACTATGAGGTGAAATTAGGCAGGGGAGGAATTCGAGATATTGAATTTACCGTGCAATTACTCCAGTTATTGAATGGAGGCAGAAAACCTGAACTAAGGATTACCAATACCATTGATGTTATTTACCAATTAATGGAAAATAATTATTTGAAACCTTTCGACGCCGAAACTTTGATAAGAAATTATTGCTTTTTAAGAGAAGTAGAACATCGCCTACAAATTGAATACGGAACACAAAAACATGCTTTACCTCAGGACCCAGAAGAATTAGATGAATTTGCCCGCCGATTGGGTTATGTATCAGGATCTGCTTTTTGGCATGTATATAAAGATAAAACACAAGAAGTCCGAAATATATTAGAACAATTTATCGCAGTTAAAGCGTCTGGTAATCTATGGGTCTATGATTTAGTTAGTTCTCAGTCTGATGGAAGAGAAGGATTAAACAAATTAAAAGAATTCGGCTTTGTTGATCTAAATTCAGCACGAGACATTTTTCGACAACTGGCAAATGGACCTGAGGATTCACCCCATTCCTTACATGTTCGCGAAAATTTTATAGAAATTGTTCCTTATTTATGTGAAGAGTTCCGTAAAACCCATTCACCGGACAAATCGCTGGAACAATTTTTTTCTCAATTATCACGGCTAAAAATTCCAGGTGTTATCTATTCTTTCCTCAAAGAAAATCACAACCTCTGTTCTTTTTTTGTTACATTGACCACTCGCGCTCCTGCTTTATCCAATATATGGATAAAAGAACCTGGAATCATAGAAGTGTTTCTTCAAAGAGAACTAATCGGACAAAGAGTTGATGCGGACTATTTAACTTCTTCTTTACGAGAATTAAAAAAGTCTGCATTTCCGGAATCCGCTCATTATCGGCTAAAAGATTCCGAATGGTTACGAATTGCATTAGGTGATTTACTTGGAAAATTCACTATTGCCGAAGTCTGCGAACAACTCACCCTTTTAGCCGAAGTGATATTACAGGATATAGCAATTGTATCTCTGGAAGAGACAAAACAGAAATATGGAACAAGCCCATTCCCCTTTGCGGTAATAGGTTTAGGTAAGATTGGTGGTGGCGAAATGACCTTTGGCAGTGACCTTGATTTAATATTCGTTTATGATGATGAACATATCAATTCTACTGATAAAATAGATACTACCTCCATTAGTCCTACGGAATATTTTGCAGATGTATCATCACGAATTATTAAAAAACTTAAAGAACCTACCCGTTTCGGAATTTTGTATGATATTGATGCCCGATTACGCCCCTACGGTTCCAAAGGAGTTTTGGCAATCAATTTGAACCAATTAAAAGAATACTATGAACATGAAGCAGACATCTGGGAAAAAATGGCGTTGATGAAATCTCGTGTTATCTTTGAACAAGGGGTAATGACAACAGACATTTCAAAAATACTTACTGATCTGGCTTTCCATTTTCCTGTGTCAAAAGAAGATGTCCAGAAAAGCGAGAATATACGGCAAAAAATGGTTCAACAAACAAATCCCGATAACTTAAAAAAATCGGAAGGAGGAACTGCCGAATTAGAGTATATCGTTCGCTGGTGGCAGAGATTAAAGATAGAACAATGTCCCGAGTTGGCAACCTCGTCGGTCGTCAATGCTTTAAATATTTTGATGAATGTTTTACCTGAACATACAGAGAAGTGGCAATTTTTAAAGAAGACTTTTGGAATCTATTTGCAAATATTAAATCGCTATCGCTTATTTACAGGTGTTCGTAGTTCTACTTTATCAAATGAAATACTTTCCGCCCTCCCTCAATTATTACCTGAAATCCAATTTACACCAACACCCGTAGAATACTTAAAAGACTTAAAAAGAAAAGTTCATCAATTCTATTTGGAAACATTAAAATCTGTTCAACAATGGATTGAATGAAATAATGCGAAGATACCTCTCTCTTTATTTTACATCTGAAAAATCAAGAACAAATCCATACAATCGGCTTTCTAATAATTGCCCCCCGATCCATGGTAAATCAAACCCTTCCAACGGACTACTGTAATTAACCAGATAGTATGTATCCTCAGAAAGAGGAACAATTCCTGCAAACGCCGTATCCCCTTTAGATGGCAAATCAATAAGAGGATACAATTCCAGAGTATTCGGGTTAATCTCATAAAGGCAGGTGCGTTTTCGGGTAAGAGAATAAAATACCATACTCCATGCATTCCAAATACTTTCAGGGAAAATCCCCCCACTTCTTGCAGAACGCCCGGCTATGTTCCTTCTGCCAATAACGAAAAATCGTCCCTTATGTGTAAACATAAGTGAAGAGTCAACTTTATAAGGTGTAAATTTACACTCCCAGCAATGGATTTTATCCGCAGGAGCACGACAAACGAATGCCCCTCCACCTACTTCAAGACGCACCAGTGCAACAATCCCTCCTTTATCATCAAACATAAATTCTGCCTCTTCCGCTCCGACACGGTCAATTTGAGGTTCTTCAGAAATGGGTTTCCATTGAACCCCATCGGAGGAAATTAAAAGGCGAGCATCACCACGGTTCCCTTTACCATATATATCCAATCCATAATATACCGACATATATGCTTGTTCCCCTAATGTGCGAATACGCCAGACCACATAACCGGGTTGAAAGATTTTTTGAGGCTCCGTCCAATGACCATCTTTCAATCTTTCGCAATAATGGATATATCCCGGTTCAAATCGTAGTGGGTCGGTGCCGCCTGTATAAAAATATAAAAATAGTCTATCCTTAAAATATAAGAAACGAGGTTCACGAAGGTCCCACCCCATGCTGATACATAATTCTCTTTCCCATGATTTGCCTTTATCATCAGACCGCATCACATACAACTTTGAATTAGGTGATGCAAAATGACTGGGTGCTGTGCGGAAGCCCATGAATATACTTGTCCCAATGCTAATAAGGTCAACATTATTTGTCGAACGCATCGGGAAAAAATCTTCAGGCATTCCTTTCCCGGGGACTACGGGTATAGGTGAAGAAATCTTTATTCCATTGACCCGCTCTGGATACATCGGCATAGGTTCAGAATATAGGATGGAAAAAATAAAAACTCCCGCAATGAGTAGTATCAGGCTGAGAACAATTATAGAAACAAATAATAGTATTCTAAAAATTACTTTCTTAAATCTGGAATTTCGTTTAAGATGAGTAATTTGTTCAGAGCCATCCTCAACCATTTGTTGTTTTTTTACCCCTTCCTTTTTGAAATAATCTCTCCGATCAAACCGTATTCTAATGCCTCTTCAGCAGACATCCAAAAATTACGATCACTGTCTTTGGCTATTTTATCTATGGGATGACCTGTTTCCGCAGACAAAAGACGATTAATCCTCTCGCGAATCTTCAAAATTTCCTGTGCTTCTATTCTAATATCCGCCGCTTGTCCTCCGGCTCCACCTGAAGGTTGATGTATTAAAAACCGTGTGTTCGGTAATGCAAATCGTCTATCTTTCGGAGCCCCCATCAGAATAGGCACAGCAATACTGGCAACCCAACCCACACCAATCGTCGTTAGCGGTGATTTAATAAACTTCATTATGTCATAAATAGCAAATCCCGAATCTACATGTCCTCCGGGCGAACATACATAAACAGTTATCGGTTCTTGAGATTCATAATCTAACAATAACAGTTGCGTTATGATTTTTTCTGCTAATTCCTGAGTTACTTCGCCCGATACAATAACTACACGATTTTTTAACAATCGGAGAGATAATCCCTCCTGCTGGGCTGGTTTCTCTTCTTCACAAATTTGCGGTTCTTCACAAAAAGCCATTACTTTGCTCCTTTTATTAACAGAGTTGTAACTAAATCAATTAAGGGATAATTTTAACTTGAAACCCCGTATAAAAACAATTTTATCTTATTTTTTATCTATCTAAAAAGTGGAATGTTTTTTACTCATTCTATTATTTTATTATGAATAAATATAATGTCTGGATATCGTATGGTATACTCAAATGATATTTTTAAAAACAGAAAAAATTATACACTTGTCTTGGTTGGGGTCTGGGTATTTTTTACAATTCTATTCTTGCGAACAGCGTGGCTTTGTGATGATGCCTATATTACTTTTCGTACCGTTAATAATGCAGTAAACGGTTACGGATTACGCTGGAATATAAATGAACGAGTTCAGGCATATACACATCCCTTATGGCTATTCCTACATATCCCGTTTTATTTCCTGACAAAAGAAATGTTCCTAACTCCAATATTTATTTCTTTTGCTATTTCGATGGTAACCATTATTGCTCTTACCCTTTTTATTGCTCAAAATACCTCACAGATATTAATTATAGCCAGTATATTAGGATTTTCAAGAGCATTTGTTGACTTTTCTTCTTCGGGGTTAGAAAATCCGATGAGCCATCTTTTATTAGTGCTTTTTATTTCTTTATTCCTTATGAAAAAATTTACTTTAACTAATCTTTTCTTTTTGTCCTTCATATCCTGCTTTGCCACATTAAACCGTCAAGATTGTCTCCTTATCTATTTACCTGCTTTAATCTATACATGGTGGCATACCGAAAATAAGATAAAAGGGCTATTTATTCTTTGTGCTGGTTTTATTCCATTACTCCTTTGGCAAATATTTTCAATTGTCTACTACGGTTTCCCTTTCCCGAATACAGCCTATGCAAAATTAGGAGCAGGAATTCCAAGAATAGATTTAATTGTTCAAGGTATTCGATATTATCTTTGGACTTGGAACAGAGATAATATTACTTCCATAGTCATTTTTTTAGGTTTAATTAACGCTTTATTCCAAAAGAAAAAAATAATACAGCCATTAGCGTTGGGTGTGCTTCTTTATTGCTTTTATATTTTATGGATAGGTGGTGATTTTATGGGGGGTCGTTATTTTACAGTTCCTCTCCTCACAGCGACGATTATTATTATCCAAAATTCCCAATTATCGAAAAAACAATTTGCTATCCCTATCACTTTTGCTTTTATATTAATCAGTCTAACTCGACCCGATGTGCCTATATTTACAGGTGCTGATTATAGCAAAGGGGGCTTTTTTACAAAAGATGGAATTACCACAGAACGAAAATATTATTATGAATGGTCAAGTCTATTAAATTGAAAAAAAGGGAAACCTATGCCCTCGTTCAGTTGGGCAGAGCATGGAAGAGAAAATAGAAAGAAAAATACACAAATGACGAAACTTCGCGGTTGTGTCGGCTTTTATGGCTTCTTTTCAGGTCCCCTCGTTCATATCGTAGATTTTCATGGACTCGGGGACCCATTGCTATCCCATTTGCCCAGCCTTTACCATCCCAAAATTGCTATAGGTCATTTTTTACGATATGTCCCTGAGGGATATATGGAAACTGCTGGTAGCAATGAAAATAAAATACAAGACGCCGACCTTGCTCAATTTTATGATTATATCCGTATTATCACCCGTAGCCCGATATGGTCATGGGAACGATTTAAAGTAATCTTAAAAATGAATTTAGGATATTACAATCATTTAATAGATAAAGATAAATATCAATTTGCGGATACACAAATAAAATATTACGAAGGATGGGAAGAAGAAATACAAAATTTGGAAGAAAATCAAGGTATTAAAATCTCGGAAAGAGGATTGGAAATACGACTGGGAAAAGTCAAACACGACTCCTATATTGAATTAGAATTAAGAAAGTGGCATCAATTCCATATTCTATTGTTCAACAATAAGGAATATCTAACACGAATAAAATTAGGTCCTGATACCAGAAATATATCATCATTTACCACCTATTCTGTAAAAGTTCCAAAAAATGCTGTTAGAGAAGGATACGATACCGTCCGTATTTTCGTTTGCCCTAAAGAACTCAATCAAAGGCGTGTTTGTTCAGAAATAAGAAATTTCCGCCTATTGTCAAAATAATTTGTAAAGTGTAATTTTGTATAATTTCGTAATGTCTATTTAAATCAAATTATTAAAAAGGTATTAGAGAAATTTTATGGAAAACAACAAGAAAAATTTGTGGCTTCTGACAACTATTATCTTTCTGGGGGTCTGGATATTTTTTGTAATACTCTTTCTCCGCACCGCATGGTTATGCGACGATGCATACATTTCCTTTCGGACTGTAGACAATGCGGTGAATGGTTATGGACTTCGCTGGAATATAAACGAACGCGTTCAAGCATATACTCATCCTTTATGGATGTTCCTACACATTCCTTTTTATGCCCTGACACGAGAAATGTTTCTAACCGCTATATTTATTTCGTTTGCCGTGTCTATGTTAACAATAATTCTCCTTACTCTGGGTGTCGCACAGAACTTGTCACAAGTATTAATTGCCGTAAGTATATTAGGTTTTTCAAGGGCTTTTGTAGACTTCTCTTCTTCTGGACTGGAAAATCCTATGAGTCATTTATTACTTGTGGTATTTATGATTTTATTCCTTCCACAAAAATTTACATTAAAAAATTTATTTCTTCTTTCCCTGATAGCATCATTGGCTACACTTAATCGTCAAGACTGTATTTTACTTTATTTCCCTCCGTTAGTTTATGCATGGTGGCAGACAGAAAATAAAAAACAAGGATTTATTTTACTCTGTTTAGGTTTTGTCCCTCTGGCTTTATGGGAACTATTTTCCGTTATTTATTATGGGTTTCCATTCCCGAATACCGCCTATGCAAAATTAGGCACAGGACTATGGAAAATTGATTTAATCAAGCAGGGCTTATGGTATTACGCCTTTTCATGGAAAAGAGATTTCATTACCTTACTGGTTTTATTTCTAAGTCTCTTTATCCCTTTTTATCAACGACAAAAAGAAGTATGGGTATATGTAATAGGTATCCTTTTATACTGCCTTTACATTATTTGGATAGGGGGAGATTTTATGGGTGGCAGGTTTTTTAGTGTGCCGTTACTCTTTGCAACCATTCTTATTATCAGATATTCAAAATTAGACCAGTTCAAACGAGGTATCCCTGCGATATGCATATTTCTTATTACAAGTTTCATACAGCCTCATGTCCCGATATTAACCGGCAGCTCTTTCGGAAAAGATTTATCCGGATTTAAAGATGAACATGGCATCGGCGATGAACGAATGTTCTATTTTCAAGTGGCAAGTCTGGCTCATTGGGAAAAAGGTAAACCCATGCCTTGCAATGCATTTGCCAATCAAGGAAGACAATATCGGCAAGCAAATAAAAAAGTGACCAAATCCCA
>Ga0067045_1002740_pt1:27500-57171 | contig 57171 bp, 44 predicted proteins | sample TerdegcTABiofilm_FD_59184 | JGI IMG/M metagenome (GOLD analysis project Ga0067045, IMG submission 59184) | Combined Assembly of (Gp0054472, Gp0054536) Wastewater bioreactor microbial communities from Singapore -Terephthalate degrading...
CTTAAGCGTATAACCGAAGCTGCGACTTGTCATCCTCGGATGGCAGGGGTAGGGGAGCATTCTATACGGGCTGAAGCATGACCGAAAGGACATGTGGACTGTATGGAAGCGATCATGCCGGCATTAGTAACGATAAGGAAGGCGAGAATCCTTCCCGCCGAAAGTCCAAGGGTTCCCGGGGTAGGTGATTCCGCCCGGGGTTAGTCGGGCCCTAAGCCGAGGCCGAAAGGCGTAGGCGATGGAAAGCAGGCACAAAGATTCCTGCACCACCTCCCAACCGCTATCAGCGATGGGGTGACGCAGTAGGATAAAGCCAGTGTCCAGGCGGTGGACATCTGCGCATATAGGCTGTGACTCAGGCAAATCCGGGTCACATTAAAGCCGAGGTGCGTGGCAAGTGGATCCTTCGGGTGAAGCAAGTGGCTTGATTCCACACTGCCAAGAAAAACCTCTAGCGAGGTTGGAGGTGCCCGTACCGGAAACCGACACAGGTGGACGAGGAGAGTATCCTAAGGCGCTCAGGTGATCCACCCTTAAGGAACTCGACCAATTGGCCCCGTAACTTTGGAAGAAGGGGTACTTCTGTCGTGTAAGGACTTGCTCCCGAAGCGATAGGAGTGGCACTGAAGTGGCTCGGGCGACTGTTTATCAAAAACACAGGTCTCTGCAAACTCGTAAGAGGATGTATAGGGACTGACGCCTGCCCGATGCCGGAAGGTTAAGGGGAGGAGTTAGCGCAAGCGAAGCTCTGAACCGAAGCCCCGGTCAATGGCGGCCGTAACTATAACGGTCCTAAGGTAGCGAAATTCCTTGTCGGGTAAGTTCCGACCTGCACGAATGGCGTAACGATCCGAGCATTGTCTCAAGGGTGGGCCTGGTGAAGTTGTAATACCTGTGCTGATGCAGGTTACCCGCGATAGGACGGAAAGACCCTGTGCACCTTTACTACAGCTTGGTATTGGGTTTAGTTGAACTATGTATAGGATAGGTGGGAGACTTCGAAGCCGGGGCGCTAGCTTCGGTGGAGTCGTCCTTGGAATACCACCCTTAGTTTAATTGAATCCTAACTCCGAACCCGTGAAACCGGGCGGAGGACAGTGCCTGGCGGGTAGTTTGACTGGGGCGGTCGCCTCCCAAAAAGTAACGGAGGCGTCCCAAGGTTCCCTCAGCATGTTTGGAAATCATGCGTAGAGTGCAATGGCATAAGGGAGCTTAACTGTGAGACCGACAGGTCGAGCAGATGGGAAACCAGGGCATAGTGATCCAGCGGCTCTGTATGGAAGGGCCGTTGCTCATCGGACAAAAGGTACGCCGGGGATAACAGGCTGATCTCCCCCAAGAGTTCACATCGACGGGGAGGTTTGGCACCTCGATGTCGGCTCGTCACATCCTGGGGCTGGAGCAGGTCCCAAGGGTTCGTCTGTTCGCCGATTAAAGTGGCACGCGAGCTGGGTTCAGAACGTCGTGAGACAGTTCGGTCCCTATCCATCGCGGGCGTAGGAGACTTGAGGAAATCTGCCCCTAGTACGAGAGGACCGGGGTGGACGGATATAGGGTGTTCCAGCTGTCACGCCAGTGGCACCGCTGGGTAGCCACGTCCGGACGGGATAAGCGCTGAAAGCATCTAAGTGCGAAGCCCCTTCCAAGATGAGGTCTCCCTTAGCCGTAAGGCTACTAAAGAGCCCTGGAAGACTACCAGGTTGATAGGCTGGAGGTGTAAGCATGGCAACATGTTAAGCCGACCAGTACTAATAGCTCGTGCGGCTTGGTCTTATGTTTTCATAAGCCAGATATTTTACCTACGAGTTCATGTCGCTTATTCTTGAACACCTTGCATTCACTGTCGAAAGTCTTTATAAAATTTAATACACATAAGTTTGCCGGTGACTATAGCGGTAGTGAAACACCCGTTCCCATTCCGAACACGGAAGTTAAGCCTACCAGCGCCGATGGTACTGCGGGGCTTCCCCCGTGGGAGAGTAGGTCGTCGCCGGCATTTTTCATTTTAAATCACATCCTAACAAACTTGTTCCACAGAATATACTCACCAAATTCAACAGAAATATTTGATAGAAAAAAATATCATATTACAAAAACACAAATCTGTTAACAATATCCTATAGTTATTCATATTATCTCTATTTAAAATCTTTTTCCTAATTTGTTAAGAAATCTCAATTATTTTGCTTGAGTATTTTCTTTCTTACAAGAAATAAAAATGTCTCAACTTTATGTGTATATATCATGTTGGTTCAGAAAATATGTGTCTTTAAATCTTATTTCTCAGGGGTATTTGACTTCATAAGTTTTATTATCAAAATCAACAGTTATGGTTGTTCCGTCGGAGTAGGTTGTTTTTTGTTTACGATATGTTTCATCTAAAAATTCGTGATTTACTAACTCGAGGAATTGACAATGTTTCGCTAATGCACAGAGTTCTTTAATACGATTGATTTCGTTTTCATCGGTACTAATGTTCAGATAGGGCATTCCCGCATTAAGGATACAATGCAGGTATCCTGCATCCCCTTTAGGTATGCCCCAACCTCCATCTTCCGTTATGCTCCATGGCATAATCAAAGAATCGTGATAAACCAAATTAAATAGAGGGATAGGAATTCCAACTTTTTCGCCATTATCAAGGGATGGCTGTATCCAATAAGGTCCATGATGAACTAAATCAATAACAGAAACGAAATATTCCGTAGGTTCTTCTGAACTCATAATATAACCTTTGGATTTTAAGAATTGAAAGGCTGCTTTGCGATATTGTCCGCATTCTGAACGGGTAACAGGGCAAAAAGGTTCATAACTTTCTTCTAATGGAACTACGGAAAAAACATCCAGATATACACCTTGAATTTCAAGCCCATGATTAATTAGCCAATTATGGTTTCGCTGGACATAAGAAGGAACAAAACGAGGACTAAGTATCATTTGGGGTCCACCACACCAAACTTTATGTTGCTCCTTAACACCTGCCTGGTTTAAGATAGCCAGTCGTGTATTAAAAGAAACTGCATTCAAGTAAAAATCCCTATATTGGTCGTGAAGTGCAAGAATATATCCCAATTCCTTACAGGTTTGGGATAATTGTTTTAGTCCCTCTAATCCTCCTGCTTCGTAGCCAGGAGGCACAACATCCGGATGTCCACTGTCATACCCTAAATATCCCCAGCCATCCAGATGAACATAGGCAGACTCCATTCCTTTGCGTTTCAATTCCTGCAATTGTTCCGCAATTTTACTGTAAGGAATTAGTTGGTGATTGGATTGAGGATTGTCCTTTCTGAAGAAAGCACTTTGTTCTTCAAAATGATATAAAGCACCTACATGGATAACAGGAACACCAATGATTTTTTCCAGAATAGGACATCGGGCTATTTTTTCTTTAATAGAGACAAAGTTTTTATTTTCTTTAACCCAATTCCGATACTGTTTTGCAATAGTAGAATGTGTTGCATGGGGATAAAAATAGTATTCGATACTTCGCAAATATCCCAATTCCCCAAGACTGGAGTACCATATCGGTTGGACCTTTGTTGGACCTCCTTCTGGATGTTGATATTCAATCCCAGCATCATCTGAAGTGGTAAGTATGGATAATAAACCATGTTCCCCTTTAATATGTCCCCACCAGGGCATATACAACATCCGTGAGTTTGTCAAATCTTTACCATAAAATTTTTGTGGATAATTGGCGGGCAATAACATCCCTTGCATAACACATAGAACACTTTTTTCATCTGCTGAAGCGTTCAACTTAACAGGTTTTGGGAATCGAATTTCCCTTAATTGGCTTGAAATATTCGAAGAAGAAATATCAATGGTTAAATTGTTATTCGAGAGGTAAAATGTTATATAAATTTTTAAATCAGGATTGGATACAAAGTCCGTAAATTGAAGAATAAATCCTTTTGCATATCCTGTGGGGATTGCTTGACAAGTTATTTTTTGAGCAGAAGTTAATGAAAATTTGGATGCGGATAGGATAATGTCGTCTTCATCAGAAGGATAAAATTCCCATCGTCGTCCTTCGTTGTCAACAATAAGTTGTAATTCCTTTTTTGTTAGAAAGACTTTTGTTTTCTGGTTTTCTAAAATCCAGAAATCCGTATTTTCGGCGAATGTCTCTGAAGATAAAGTAGGTTGTTCTATGGCATTTTTAAGTAACCATTCTCGAACCTCTATAAATTCCTTATATATTTCTATATCTGTTTCTGCAGAAATATTCATTATCCTGCTCTTTAATTTTTCTATTTTTGTTGTTTTTTCATGTAGAAGAGCATCATTAACAGGAATATTATTCAATGCATCACAAAAAAATAAATATTGCTGTTTTTTCCCTTCTATATCCTGAGCGCTCGCAGGAAAAAAAACATAGAGCAGTAAAAGAATACAAAAAAGAAAAGTAATTTTTTTCATAATCCAATTCCTTCTTTTTTATAATTTGACTTTAAGGATTAGATAAATGTTTTAATAAATCCTTATAGATAACAATAGTATAGGAGAATAAAATGTATTTACATGATGCACATATTGCCAATGTTGTTACTTCCTTTGCTACCTTAGGTTCAGGGTTGGTTGTTACTTTATTTTGGTGGTTCGATGGGAAACAACCATTACGCTGGTTATTCTTCTATCTTACAATTATTATCACTGCTATTCCAACTATTATTCATCACATGTATCCTACACAACAATTCTGGACATCTGTGGATGTAATGAGTAATATTCTTTTGGTATGGGCATTAGAAATAGCGTTAGCAGGCGATTTTTTTACCCAAACCTTTTATAAAAAATTTGTAAGTGTAATGACCTTAATAAATATGCTTGTTATTCTCAAATTAGGATATGAGATATTTTCTCCTCCTGCAAATTTATTTCTACCTTTAGGTGAAAAGAGTGGTTTTACTTTTGGAGAAACTGCACTGATATTGAATGCTGTATTATCCGTAGGAATAATGGCTTATTATTCAAAAACATGTACTCAAAAACAAAAATCCGTTTTAAAAGTAATAGTTGCTATATTTATTTTAGGCTTAATACTTGCCACAGGAAGTGATGACTTTATCAAACCTACATTTATTGGCTGGCATTCTTTATGGCATATTACAGGTGCTTTTGGATTTATTGTATTCTGGTTTTTTAATCATCTACGGTTTTCAATTGAAGGAGGGATAGAAAATGTTAGTTCATAGCGTTTATTTTTGGTTAAAAGCCGAAATATGTGATGCGAAAAAGCAAGCATTTTATGAAGGATTATTAGGGCTGTCAAAAATACCCACTGTTTTTCAAATCTATGTAGGGACACCCGCCGATACAACAAAACGCCCTGTGATTGATGATAGTTATACCTTTGGGATTGTGGTAGTTTTCAACGATAAAGAAGGGCATGACGCTTATCAGGTTCATACCATACATAAAAACTTTTTATCTGAATTTGGTTCATATTGGGATAAAGTGTTGGTTTATGATTTTGAGTGTTAGTTCACTCTGTTAATATTTCTGTTCAATGGCTTTTCGGGCAATTTTATCAACCAAAGAGGGGCATATTAATTTTAACCATCTACCTACTTTGCCTCTTGTAGAAGTGATTAGCAATCGTTGTTTTTTTACAATAGCATTTAAAATTAACTCGGCACATTCTTCCGCTGTCATAATTTTTGATTCTACCATAGGTGTTTGTCCAAGAGATGAGCCATCTCCTTTTAGTGCCCTTTTGTGAATTTCCGATTTTACAAAGTCGGGTGCAACAATGGTTACATGCACACCTTTTGGTTCTATTTCTACACGAAGCGAATCAAAAAAACCGACCATTGCATGTTTGCTTGCAGAATAAATAGTCCTGCAAGGAACCCCTGTTAATCCCGCAACACTGGAAATCGCTACAATATGTCCTCCTGTTTTGTATAAATAGGGAAGAGCATAGTAAGTGCAATATAAAGAACCGTAAAAATTTGTTTCCATAATTTCGTTTGCAATTCCTAAGTCTTGAATTTCATCAAAACGACACCACATTGTTCTACCTGCATTATTGATTAGAATATCTAATTTACCAAAATGTGATACGGTTCCCTCAATCAAATTTAAGCATTCATTTTGTTGAGAAACATCTGCTTTTATAATCTTAACTGCACCTTTATCTTTTTTTATCTCTTCAGCCAGTTCTAATAACCTTGCTTCGTTCCGTGCTGAAATGACAACCTGTGCTCCTTCTCTCGAACAGACCTTTGCCATAGCACGACCTATACCCTCTGAAGCCCCTGTGATAAGCACTACTTTATCTTTCAGTTTTAAATTCATAATTTTTTTTCTCCTTTATAATTTGATATTATTATATAGATATTATTTATATTAGAGTAATTCAAGTTTTTTATCGTCTCAAGCCGAGTAAAGCAATTTAAATTCTTGGAGGTTTTAAAATGAAAAGAAGTATTATAAGTATGAAGAGAATTATAACTCTTGGGGTTTGTTTGTTTGTAATAACTTCTACAAATGCTTTTCCTGCTAATACTAATAGCAAGTCTCTGTCCGATTTACCAAACCCGGTGCCTCGGATTGCTATTGTTGGTGATAGTTGGGGAATGTTTATGTGGTGGTTTCGTTCTTTTCAGAAATCACTTGTGGAGTTAGGTTATGAAGAGTATTGTGAAGTTGCTAACGAATCGGTTGTCGGTGGAGGAAAAACATTCCAATTTATTAATGTAGAACAATTTCCCGCAGCGGAACAAATTCGAAATGCCGTTGTACAGATGTTAACGGATTATCCGACGATAGATATAGTTGTTATCTCGTTAGGTGGTAATGATGTCCTTTATGGAACCGAGTTTGTATTACCCGAAGACCCGTATAGGGAATTGAGATTTCAATGTCCGGGGCATCCTCAAAATATGAACGAAATTCTTGCAGAAAAAATAGTCAATCATGATATGGATAATCTGGTTGACCTGATTTTGTCTGTTCGCCCGGATATTCGTGTCCTGCTTACTTCTTACGATTTCGGTGGAGATACAAAGCGAAGTGAATGCGATTTATTAACGCAACAATTGGGAATCATGGTCCTGGATATTTATAAGCAAAGGTTAGCAGACCGTAAAGGAGACCGTGTCCACTTTATTAGTAATTACGGACTTATGCAATTTATGTATGGCGTCTTTGATTATCAGGTTGATTCCGGTAATGACCCAATTTGGGGAACAGAGCAGTTAGTTTATCCTGCTGGATATGTCAAACCTGGTTTTTCGCCAGATGATTATCCACCTTTGAGGCTTCCTGACCCATACGATGTTTGGACTTTCCCATGGACGGATGAAAACAGTGCAGAATTAAATGTGCCCGGTTTCCCTGAATATTTTAATCCACTTCATTCCCTATTAGACAGGAATATGCACTTAACAGAAGAGGGATACTATTTTATGGCACGAAGAATGGTGGACCGTGTTATAAAATACTGGCTTGATTATCCTAAAGTTTTTGGGATACACCCTGTAAATAATGAAAAAGGAGAGACATACCAGTTTGAAGTTATATTCTCGAAAGAAGTAACGGGTGTTGACGCGACAGATTTTGAAATAACAACAGCAGAAATAGAAATAGGAGGAAAAAGTTTAGATATTAGTCAGGCTCAAATTGTGTCCATTGTTCCTGCATCGGGTTATAGTAAAACCTATACTGTTACAGTGGACTTAAACCCGAACTTAAACCCCCAAAAAGGCACCCTTACAGAAGTTGTCCATATTCATGTTTTAGATGATGATAGTATTGTTGATACCGAAGGGACACCTCTTGGAGGACCTAATACCCCAACATGGACAGATAATGGAAAATTTACTTATTACGGTCCTTTTGCCTTTGCTGATTTAATGAAGCCCGAAGAGGATAATTTTGAGCAGGTTCAGAAATATCTATCCGTGTTAACCAAACCTTACCTTCCATTTATTAATTTTGCGGTTTCTTTTGATGAAGACAAATTAGATATTAATGGTGATTTATTCCCATTAGTCCAGCAATTGTTGAACGATGAGGATGTTGATCCTGAAACCTTATATATTAAGGGAAATGGAATGTTAGATAGTTATGAATTTGCCCTTTTAGAACGCTGTTTAAAAGACTCTAATATTGATTTCAGTGCTGTTGGTGGTGTATCTCATACATTAGTTGCGAATGCATGGGGACAAAACCTTGCTCGTATTCGTAATGATTTAGGTGGTGCAATTACACCAGAACATGACAATATGGTGTTAAGAGTATTTGCCGGTTTGGATTCGCTTTTCTGTGCTTACCTAACTTTTGGCGAAATGAAAACTGTGGGTACTATTTCTGCCGCTTCTGTTGCCCTTACATCAGAAAGCGTTTCTCAATTTTTGCCCGGTTTGACATTTACCCCAATAGATTCAAGAAATTACCAGTTATTAACCAATTACTTGGGGGCACGGGATGTTAATGGTAATGGCATATTATCTCCTTCCGAATTTGCCGATGCGGATAAAGATGGATTTACAAATGCTCAAGAATATCTATATTTTGAATGTGATGGGAAACAAGCCTTCGTGAACGCAGCACTTAATCGAAATGTTAAACCTCCACAATTTCCTCCTTCAACAAACTTTACAATAAATGAAGGAACAAATCTCCGTTTATATGTCCCCGAATTACTTCATGTATATTTGACTACCTATGAATGGTATAAGGATGGTGTACTACTAAATGATAACGAACGCATCAAGGGAAGTTCGAAACGAACTTTAAATATTGAAGGGTTATCATTAGAAGATTCAGGAACTTATATCTGTTATTACTGTGAGAATAATCCTAATAATTATGTAGTTAAATCTTATGGACCTATAACAGTAAATGTGCAACCTGAAATACAAGAAGGTGAAGGTTCTGTAGAGGGAGGTGAAGGCATTGTAGAAGGTGAAGGCATTGCGGAAGGCGAAGGTATTGCAGAAGGCGAAGGTGTAATTGAAGGGATAATAGAAGGAAGTACAGAAGGAGTTGAAGAAGGGATAATAGAAGGTATCGAAGAAGGAGAAGGCGAGGGGCAAATAGTTCAAGAACCTCATTCTTTAGATATAGATGGGGACTTCAAAGTTGAATTAACTGAATTATTACGAGTTATACAATTTTATAATTATGGAGAGTATAGTTGTGCCCCATCGTGGCTTGCTACTGAAGATGGATATGTCCCCGGAAATAGAGGGAATCATGCTTGTCAACCTCATGCATCCGACTACAATCCCCAAGATTGGAGCGTTTCATTCGAGGAAATTCTCCGTGCTATCCAATTGTTTAATTCCCCTTCCTACTATTGGTGTCCTGGACAAGGGGAAGATAATTTCTGTGTGAATTAGACTTTCAAGTCTAATTTTATAAAAACTGTTTTGCTAATTTGTTGAGTTCTTCGACACCTCGTTTGATAGTCTCGTCAGGAGCAGCAAAGGAAATGCGGAAGTGTGTTTTCTTATCAGAGAAAACGCTTCCCGGAATTATAAGGATATTGTTTTCTATTGCCTTTTTCACAAATTCATCACCATCACCTCCCGGAGCCTTAGGAAATATATAAAAAGCACCTTTCGGCTTTATTACTTCAAAAGTATCCTTTAATCCTTCATATATCAAATCTCTTTTCCTTCGGTACGCTTCTATTTTTTGTGTCATATCAGATTTTAATGCCTGAACCGCTGCTTTTTGGGCAAATGAAGGGGCACAAACAAAGGTATATTGTTGTAGTGTATTCATTTGTTGAATAATATCTTCAGGACCTGCCGCATATCCCACACGCCAACCTGTCATCGCAGCATTTTTAGAAAAACCATTAAGCAAAATCACCTGATCATACATTCCGGCAATTGTAGATGGTTTTTCATCATATAGCAAAGACTCATAAATTTCATCGGTTATAACTAATAATTTGTATTTTTTTGCCAGTTCGGCAATTTTTACTAAATCTTCTTTGGGAATTGTAAGTCCTGTGGGATTAGAAGGACTATTTAAAATCAAGATTTTCGTTTTATTTGTTATAACAGGTTCGATTTTTTCTGTTGTTAAATGGAAATCAGGATAGGTGTCTACACAGACAGGCTTTCCTCCTAACAGATTTACCAAATGTTTATACATAACAAAATAAGGGTCAGCAAAAATAACTTCATCTCCAGGGTTAACAGTTGCCAATAAGGCAAGAAATAGTCCACCTGATACTCCACAGGTTATCATAACATTAGATATTTTCACGCCAAACTTATCTTGATAATATTCCTGAACTGCTTCACGAAGTTCTTCAATACCCCATGTCTGTGTATATGAGTTAAAACCATTTTTTATGGCATTAATAGCAACATCTTTACATACTTCATCTACATCATAATCCGGTTGACCAATACTCAAATTAATAGGATTTTTCATCTTTGCTGCTAATGCAAAAACCTTACGAATTCCACTGGCATCAATATAGTTCATTCGTTCTGCAATATAACTCATGAGTATACTCCTTTGTTTTACTTTTGTATTTTGTTTATAAGTTCATTTATTTTTTGTATTTCTTCAGGTGTGGGATTATTTTCTTTTGCTTTTTCAATCCATAATTTTGCCTGTTCCGTATTGCCTTTTTCAACTGCTATACGAGATAAGACTACATATTTTTCCACTGTAGAATAAGAGGTTTGTCCCATATAAATTTCTGCTGAGGTAAAATCCCTTCTATTTACACATTCTTGAACTATATTTTCCCATAGTTGTTTATCATCGTTAAAATAATTTGCCCATTTTTCTATAAATTCCTCAGGTTTACCTGATTTCCCGTATATCGCACCGAGTGAAATTAACAGATCTTTGTTATCTGGTTCTTTTTGCACACCGAAAGATAACCATGCTTGAGATAAGGTAAACATCCCTTTTTTTTCATAATAATCTGCAATAACTTGATAAGGTGCTTTGAAAGTATCACCACTAACCAATAAAGTAGCGGGAATATTGTTTAATGCTTTTTGAATATCGTTGTATCTTTTTTGGAAATTCTCTTTTTCGTCTTTTAGAGTATTAAAATCTTGTTTTAGTATTTCCCAGCCCTGTTCATAATTCAATAATTTTTGCGCTACTTCTAAGAATTTATTTTTTTCATCTGTGTTTAAATCCTTGTTAATTAAGTATAAACTTATGTATGAATTATACAATTGTGATAAATTATTCTTGTCCTCAGTCCCTGTTATTATTTCCTTCTCAATTATTCTTATCTGCATTCGTATACTTTCACTATCAAAAGGATTTAGTCCAATAGCCCTTGCTATGTATCTTTTGGCTTCATCATAACGGTTACTTTCCAAACATAGAAGAGATTTATTCTTCAATGCTTCGATGTTTTCAGGATTTAGTTCTAATAAGGTATTCCATGCTTGTTCCGATTTTTCAAGATAAGTATTTTTCTGTGGGCTTTCTTCTTTTGCTTTTTTTGTCATAGTTCGTGCTAAATATTTCCACGCCTCAATATTTGAGGGATAATTTCCAGCACAGGCTAACCATAACCTTTCTGGGTCTCTTAGTTCATAGGTGAGTTGAAAACTAAATATAGAGAGGACAGACAAGATAATTAAAAAAAAGAGAGAGATTAACCGAAAAATAATTTTGTTCTTTTCATAAATATTTTGAGTAAAGAAATAACAAAATATAATGATACTTAAAATTACAAAGTAACTGCTGTTGCACATACTTAAATCAAGTCTTTGAAATATAGGAAAAATAGCAATACTTGTGATTAGAATAAGAGAAGAAAGAAGAGACAGGTTCTTTGAATTTTTATAAAAATAAAATGCCAATATGAGTAAAAAAAAGAATATTATCAATGCGATGGGTACACTTAATAAAGAATTAATCTCAAAATACTGTAATGGGAAAAAGGCTGTAGGGAAAAGGAATAAAATAAAAAGCCCACTAATGATATTGAAATATTTAAACGATGGATATATTTCATATAAATCTCTATGGATGTTGTGCTGATACAACATAAGCAGTATAAACGATAAAAATAAAGCACTAAATACCCAATATCCATAGATAATGGGAGAGGTGGTGGATTCATTCTTTGATTTGTCCATGTAAGAAAAATAAAGGATGGGGATAATCAATACAATACTTATAAAATGGCTGAAAACAGACAGTATTATTAAAAAGATTGAAATAAACATTACTGATAAAGGATATGGAATAGTAGTATCTTTGGTATATAGAATAGTCAGAAATAGAAGAGCGAAAAGAGAAGAAAGGAGCCCCCCTCTATTGATAAGAAAAGATGTTGTATATATATTCAAAGGGTGAATAAGAAAAATGCAAGATAAAATCAGAGCGGGAATTAGTGATGCAATACCTTCATTTTTTCGAGATAAAAGATAGAAAAGGAGTAAGGTATTTAATGTATGTATTATCCAATTAATGAAGTAATGTTGAGATATGGACGAAAAAAGTTTTTGGGAGAGAATAAATGTAAGAGATGCTAAAGGTATATGAGGTTGAACTTTAAAAAAATGGGTATTTTCACCTATGTATTTGGGAATATTATTAAAAACATCGGCATCTTTACCAAGAAAATCTTTTTGCCATGTTCCCACGAACAAAAAGAGACTAATAATAAATAATATACCATACCCTATTAAAAGGGCTATTTTGGGGAAAGATAGTGTTTTACTATTGTTTTTTATCTGTTGGTGATTCATTTTACACAGAGTTTTATTGTATCTATATTTTTATAAAAGAGATACTATGTTCCCAATGATAATAAATGACCTACATGAAAAACAATTAATGAAGCAAGGAAGGCTACCGTTGTGGAGAAAAAGAGAGAAAATATAGGAATTCGAATAGTCCCCGTTTCCCGTCCCATAGTTACTAAAGTGGCAACACATGGAGCATATAACATCACAAATATCATAAGAGTAAATGCACGAAGAGGGTACCACTCTTTATGATGGGCTAAATTAACAGATAGGGAGTCCTGGTTATTTTCATTGTTTTCGGCAGTTTCCATGTGATACACAGTACCTAATGTGCCGACAATTACTTCTTTTGCTGCCATTCCTCCAATAAGAGCTATATTTACTTTCCAGTCAAATCCGATATGTTTTGTGACAGGTTCTATCGTTCTTCCCAGAATCCCAGCAATACTGGATTCAATACCTTGCGGTTCACTCTTTTGTTTTGTTCCTTGATAGGGGATGGGAATATAAATAAGTGCCCACATAATAATATTTACTGCAAGAATTAATGTCCCTGCTTTTCGTATATACATCCATGTTCGTCCCCATGCATGGCGTAAGACACTTTTTAAAACAGGTACATGGTATGGGGGTAACTCCAGCACAAATGGCGTTGGTTCTCCACGAATGACAAATCGGCTTAATATAAATGCACTAATGAGAGCAATAAGCCATGATAAAGCCCACAAAGTTAACATTAACAGCGTTCGATGATATTGGAAAAAAGCACCAATTAATAGAGCATAAACAGGTAATTTTGCTCCACAACTCATGAAAGGGATAACTAACATGGTTATAATTTTGTCTTTCCGTTCTTGTAATGTTCGTGTCGCTAATATTCCCGGAACTGCACAGCCACCAGCACCTATTCCACCCGAGATAATTAAAGCCAGTATAGACCTACCTTGTAAGCCGAAAATACGCATTAAACGGTCTAATATAAAAGCAATACGGGCTACATAACCTGTATCCTCCAGTGCGGATATAAGCAAAAAAAGCACAAAAATTAATGGGATAAAACTTAATACGGCACCCACTCCACCGATAATACCATCGGATAGAAGTGAATGAATCGCAGGATAGTCTTTTTCCAGAAATGAAAACAATAAAGCAAAGTTCTCAAAAAATTTTTCAAAAAGTTCAACCGGACTTACCCATTCAGGAGGAAAAGGTATCCACTTCCATTCCTGAGTTGTCTTAAACACAACATAAAATAACGAACTTATTACCCCTAAAAGGATTACGGGTCCTGCAACACGATTACAAATAATATTATCAATCTGGTCGGTTATATTTTGTTTTGCTTCACCTGTATAACTTACACATTCCCGAATAGCACCCGAGGCAAAACCATATCTCCTTTGTGCAATAATAACCGTTGAATCCTCATTTTCATGTTGTTCCAATTCTTTAATAGCACTTTCAAGATTTCTTTCGAGTTCCTGAGAATCGGAGATTTTATTTTTTATCTCTTCAAGTAGTTTATAATCTTTCTCTAACAATTTAATGGTATACCAGCGTGCTTTTTCTTTTTCGTTATCAGGTAATTTATTCTCCAAAAATTCAGAGAGTTGTTCAACTACAGTATCAACCTCATGCCCATAAGTTACATGTTTAGGAACCCATATACTTTGCTTCCTGATGTATGAATGAATATAAGATTTTAATTCTTCAATACCTTCCCCTCTATTCCCCACAGTTTTAACTACAGGCACATTTAGTATACGGGATAGTTTTTCATGGTCAATGATTACCCCCCTCTTTTGGGCAATATCACTCATGTTTAAAGCAATAATAAAAGGTTTACCCAACTCCATAATTTGAATGGTAAGATACAAATTGCGTTCTAAATTTAAAGAGTCCACAACATCTACAATGAGACCTACATCCGACTTTAAGATTTCTTCGCGAGTAATAATTTCCTCGTCTGTATATGGAGTAAGTGAATACAAACCGGGTAGATCCTCCACGCGTATGTTTTCCCCCTCATAGTGGAAGAAACCAATTTTTTTTTCCACAGTCACCCCCGGATAGTTGCTTACCTCTTGTAAACCACCCGTGATTTCATTAAAGATAGAACTTTTGCCACAATTGGGGTTGCCAATGATTATTACTCGGGGTTGTTGGGAAGAGGCTCGACGAGGATATGCCATGCGTCTTTTCTCCGTAATGCGAGGAAGTAACCTTTTAATTCTAATTCAATAGGGTCTCCCAGAGGAGCCTCTCTGTTAACCTTAACAATAGTCCCCGGTGTTAAACCGAGATCTAATAGTCTTTGACGATATGTAGGAGGACCTCCACGAATACCAACGATGCGGGCTTTTGTCCCTTCTTCTAATTCACTAAGTCGTTCTGTATTACAGAAGTTTTTCATACCCAACAGCTACCTCCATATTTTTATCTTCATCGAATTTCTTCGATAAAGATGATATATCTTTGTTTGATTTATCAAGAGATTTAACAGGACATTCCGATGTATTTGTATAAGGACACTTCTGACATGCGCAGGTTTCACAGGGCTTTTCTTTTTTTGAAAAAATATTTTGATATGTCTTTGTTATATATAAAACAGCGATTGCGACAATAGTAAAAATTATTAAAAATTCAATCATAAGTATTTTCTTCTAATTTTTTTGTAGATTTAGGCATAGAAATGGTTGCTTTTTCCAATGAAATACTGGGGGATGCATCAATAATTTGATTTATTTTCTTTGCGACTTCTTCCAGTAAAAGATGCTCAATCAAACATGCCTGTTTTGTGGCTATTTCTTCATCCAGATTCAAAAAGGACTTAAAAAAACGGGATAAGATTATAAAATTATTATCAATATTATTCAGATGTTTTTTTCCTAAAATTGTTAGTTTAAGGGTATGTTCTGGAAGTTTCTCTATAACCAGTTTTAAGGCTTTTAAATGTCCTAAAGCAATGGAAACAGCACTTCGAGAAATGCCTAATAAAGAAGCAACATCAGTTGCCCGTGCATATCCTTTTTTTTCGTTTAGTTCATTAATTGCCCAGAGATAATGCACTCGGGAATGCGTTAAATACTTAATATCTTTATATTTTAGTCTGTGTATATCCATCTTGTTAAATATACTTAACAAAATTTATAAAAAAATTTATGGCGGAGACGACGAGACTTGAACTCGCGACCTCTGCCGTGACAGGGCAGCGTTCTAACCAACTGAACTACGTCTCCACCTTGTGGATAAATATTATATGAAATATATCATTGAATATTCAACTTATAGCGTGTTTGCTTATAATCTTATAATAATGTAGATATTGTGCCATCTTTATTAATTGCAATTCCTTGTTTTGTTATTTCCCATTTATAATCTTTTTGTTTTTCAAGAAATTCTTTTTCCGTAAGTGAAAATATCGGGCTTATTTCGATATAAAAATTATCATTTTGCTCTAAATAAGATTCAATCGCATAACCTGCTTTTTTCAACCATGTTCCCCAAAATTGAGTCATGCTTTTTCGTGCGGAAAGAACACTGTTATCTCCATCGTATTGCTTTATAGGAGTATATTCTCCCAGTCTTTGTATTTCTACCGCTACAGGAGGATGGCTTGTAAATCGAAGTGCATCGAATATAAATGTCTCAAACTTGAATCCGTTAGGTTGCTTCGGTTTTATTAATTCTCCATGTTCGTTTATGTAAGGTATTTTCTTAAATGCTTTATGCCAGGGGAAAAGATGTAACTGTTTATAAACCATTTCTACAAAATCTAATGAGATAATATGCATGGCAGGGTTTCCTGCAAAAAATTTCATATTTCCTGTAGAATCCATTTCAAGTAATTGTGGATATATATCCAATTCGGAATATTCAATGACCCGATATACCCCATCACACAAACAATGAACACCTACCGGTTCCCTTAGTGAATTTTTTCGAATAATTTTTGATGACATTTCCGCTTTATTCAAGGTATGGTAACCAATAAACCTCGGGTCAGCCACTTTTACTGCCCAATTGTCTACTTGAAAATAACTTAACATTTCTATACCCCGATTTCTTGCATCTTTTAATATTCCCTTTTCTACAACCGTTGGAATTGTTCCTCCGTGTCCATTTGGATTCTTTGCTATCGAGTATGGAGAATCCAATATAAACTTCCCTTGTTCGTTGAGGCAGGGAACCATAGGTTGAACAGCAAAATAAACATTTTCCGAATTTAACCCAAAAAAGTTATTTTCCTTAAAAAATGATATTGTAGATTTTTCATTTCCTTCACTTACCATGATATACCATGGTAATATGCAATGGTATCTATTTTGTAGATTAATAATTTTTTCAGCATGATACTGAAATAGAGATTTCTGGGTAATAGGACCCACAGGATAAGTTCCTTTAGGTCCATCAAAACCTAATCGTGTTCCCTGTCCCCCTGCTACGAGGAATAACCCTACTTTACCTTTACGCAACATTTCTTCACCACATTCGTAGGCTTCCCTTTCTTGGGGATGTGTGTCTTCTCTCAATGGAATAACATCTACGGGTTTGATTTGAGAGAAAACTTCTGTCTCAGGAGTGGAGAGTATCCACTTTTCTGCCAAATCTTTCATCAGTTGGAAATCAATTTCCTTTAATTGATTTAGCAGATATTGTTTTTCCTTCTCTTGAAGTTGTTCCCAGAATTGGAAAACATGCTCCTGACCAAACTCGACCGTTTTTTGATAAATTTCTTTTTCTGCTTCTGTGATGAACAAAGATTTACTCCTTATACACATACTACCAGTAAGGACTCCATATTTTGCCGTATTTGTTCATTTCTTGTCGTTGCTTATAATTAGGAAGCAAACCGGGTTTGCATCCTTCTGTTATCTCATATTTTGAGCCACATCCATCACATATACCGTAGTCAAATCCGGGCTGTTCTAAAGGTTCTTCACATTTTGGACAAATAGGTTGAAAGCGTTTGTAAACCTCTTCCGGTTTTGGAAATTCCATTCCGCAACACGGACATTTAACCATTGGAGAAACCCTTCGCCATGCCCGAGAAAACATACGGTCAGCGTTGCAAATTCGACAATAAATTTGTCTTCCCGGTATAGGTCTTATCTCCTCTTTAGGAGTTTTTTTATCCGAACTTCCCCAACCGAATAAAGGCATTTGTTGTTTCCTTAATGAATTGAAGACAGTGTTTTTAATAAAACATGGTCTTGATATTCTATATCATTAACCCTAATGTTTAGTTTCAAAACAGCCAATGATTCCTTTTCAGATGTTTTAGGAACTACTTCTATTTTAATTCCTGGAGTGTTTGAAATGGAAACTTCTCGAGCGGTGAAGAAATCAGGGATGATTTCATAAGAAACAATTTCTATCTTATCTCCTTCAGATTGAGGAGTAATTTCTATTTTTTTTAGGTTGGACATTTCTGTAGATATTTGAGGAAAAACAATAAAAGGTTTTGGAAAAGGCGGGTTTATTTTGTAAGGAGCAGTGGCAATACCTTTAACTTTTATCGGAACTTCAGGGAAACGGTCTATATTTGTGCTTAAGAAAATTTTCCTGTCAAATTCTCCGGGAGAGACATGGGGATATATCTTCATTGAAATAATATATTCTACGGGTTCTTCTGTTTTTGTCTTAATAATTTCACAAGTTAAATCGTTATCTGCAATATCTTGAATATCCATCTCGTAGACTTTATTAATTTCAAGAGGTTTGTTCATAGATTTCTGGGTAATGTGTAATTTTTGTTCAATAATATTTCCTTTGGGAAATGTGCCGAAATCAACAACATCAGGTTCACAAATAAATTCAGGGTCAATTTTAGCAATAACTTTCAATTCGGTTATAGGATTTTTGAAATCATTAGAAAAGATGGTTAAGGTCTTTTCGGAGTAAAATCCTGCAACTCTTGCAGGATAAATAGTTACAATAAAATACCCCTCTCCATTAGGGGGTATTGAATTTTGTCCAATAGGTATTGTCCCTATAGTACAAGCACAGGTGGTTCGTATATCCTTTAGACTAAGAACAGATTTTCCTCTATTGAATACTTTTACTTTTTTTGTAGTTTCTTTATCGTTCGGAACAGTTCCAAAATCCAGAACCGACCCAGTTTCTAATTCTATTATGGCTGTATTATCGGGATTGCTTCCGATAGGGGGAAGAGAAGGATTATAAGGGTTTTCGAGATTGTTATCATTGAGGTCTTGGTTTTGGGATTTGATGACCAGCCAGAATACAAATAATGAACACAAAAAAATAATGCCAAAAACAATATATTGAACTTTTTTAATTCGCATGGTCTATTGTCTCGATACTTTTAATATTACTTTATGTTTTTTCTGGAAAACTTCAAGGTCAATATCCAGTTGATTGTAAATATTTTCATTGATAGTAATATCTAATTCCATACCCAATAAGAGAGCACCAACTACAGGTTCATAAACGGGCATTACAGGGGTTGCTAACGGGCATTCCCTATGTATAACGGTTGTCATGGCATCCTTTAATACAGGACTAACCCCCTTAAATACACTTCCTGCCATGACCACATCGAAAGGATAGCGAGTCATATCTAATATGCGGGCACACGCATTTACCATTTCCCCTAAATATCTACCTCCCCATTCCAAAATATCACAGGCTACACTGTCTCCTTCATAAGCCGCATCAAAAACTAATTTTGCCATAGGTTGTAAATCAAGATATGTTAAATTATGTTTATACATTTTATAGAACAATTCATCTACATCTTTACATCCGGACCGTTCTAAAAATTTATCTACTAATTTGGTATATCCGATAATTTTGTCTCTATATCTCCATACCGCTTTTAATCCTTCCTGTCCAATACTCGACCCACTCACTTTATCCCCAAAATCTTCACTAATTCCGCCAACTCGAGCTTCTTTTCCATCTTTGCTTTTCCCTGCACAAACACAACCTGTTCCACAAGCAATGACAATTCCATAAGGATGTTTGGTTCCTCCACGGAGCCCTGCCATAGAGTCGTTTCTGAAACATCGTGGAATATTTCCAAATAGAGGGGTAAAAATTTCTTCTTCCAACATTACATAATCTTCAGGAATATCAGCTCCTGCTATTCCCAATCCAATACCATTAATATCTGATAATTTTAGTCCAGCTTCTTCCAGTGCCGAAGAAACTGCTTTCTGGATTTCTTGTTTTGCTGGTTCAACTCCGTATGCTTCATAATTTCCAGCACCTGCTTGTCCAAAACCAAGGATTTTTCCAAATTCGTCCCCAATAAGGACAAAAGTTTTTGTTCCACCTGCATCAATTCCTAAATAATACCTCATTGTTAATCCTTTCATGTTTTTTGGGATATATAAGAAACGCGCAGATATTTACTCTTTACCTGCGCGTATATATTTTCACTTTTATATATTAAAAATTCAATTCGTGTTATCTGTTAGAAAGGTTTTGCAGTTTCTCTAAATCCGATCTTGCCTGTTCTGCAGCAGCGGATAATGGGTATTTGTCAATCAATTCTTTTAATATTTGAATTGCTTTATCATTTTGACCTAATCTTGAATAGGCTACTGCTTGATTCTGCAAAGCAGTGGGTATCTTTTGATGATTGGGATAGTTGCTCTTCAAAACATCAAATTCCTGAACAGCCTCCTGATGTTTGTTTAAATTCATCAGGCATTTTGCCTTCCAGAATATTGCGTTAGGAGTTGATTCCTGTGTCGGAAAATTCTTGATGTGTCTATCAAACCGAGTAAGTGCTTCCTCATATTTTTCATTAGCAAACAATTTCTGTGCTTCATTGTAATCATCTTTAGGGTCAATTGTTGCTGTTGCTTGTTCAGTAGGAGGCTCTGCTATGGTTTGAGGTTGAGTTGTACTGACAGATGGTGTAGGTATTGCTGTTTTAGGAGGAGTTGATGGAACTGTGGGGGGAGTTTGTATAGGTGGAGCTTGGGCTGAACTGGGTGGTAAAATTTCTACATTACCCATTGCCTCTCTTGGAGTTCCTGAAATGGGTGATGTAGCAGAAACTCCACCAACCGATAAGTTAAGATGACGATATAATGTAGTTTTTAACTCATTTAAATCTTTACTTAATTGTGATATTTTTACCTGATTTTCTTCAATAACAGACTGCAAAGATTTCATAGCCTGTTCATTTTCTTGAAGTTTAACAGAAAGGTCTGCAAAGGTCGTATTTATCCCATCAAAACCTTTATCTAATTTTGTAACACGGCGGTGCATATCATATATAACTGTTTCTACTTGTTTGCCACCCGTAGTTCCACATGAAGTAGTTAGAAAAATAAATAAACATACAAGCCCAAATGATATGCACCGCACTATATTCATACTTTTATCTCCTGATTAATTTAAATAATATCGTATATCATTACCCAATTATAAAACTTTTACTGGGCACGATTAAACTCTACACGGCGATTTTTCGCCCATGCAGATTCATCATGTCCTGGGTCTGCAGGGAATTCTTCACCATAACTGATAGTAACTAACCGTTCTCCCGGTATCCCTAATCTAATAAGATAATCACGAACTGCAAGGGCTCTTCTTTCACCTAATGCAAGATTATATTCTTGTGTTCCACGTTCATCACAATGACCCGCCAACTGAATTATAACGCCCGGAACTTGTTTGATCTTCTCTGCATTTTTCTGCAGGGTTGCTATTGCATCCGGACGAAGGGAAGAACTATCATAATCAAAATATACCGTTTCTAATCCATATTTACTACCGGGCGTGAATAATAATTTTTCCAAATCTAATTCCGGTTGTCCTTCTCCACCCGTTTTTTCTGTTGAGGTTGTTTCAATACCTGTGTCAATAGGAGCACCTTTTTTATGTTTACAGGCGGTGCCCGTTATTACTAATGATAATAAAACAACGGTTAATACTGTGAAATACAAATTCTTTTTAAACATCTGAAGACCTCCTCTTGTAAAGAGTTAAAGTTTAATTTTAATTTATTTTGTTATATTGCTAATTGTTGCCTGCTTAATAGAAAGGCTTTTAGAAAGGCAAATATATTATAAATCAATTTAATCAAGAAAAACAAGTTATCTATAAATTATAATTACAATATAAATGAAAAAGTTTCAAAAATATTAACTTTTTGTAAAAGTTATTTTGATTGCAGTAATATAAGTGTTTTGAGGTTCTGTTATTTTAAATTTATAACTATAGGTAGAATGAAATGGACGGTAAAATATTAACAGTTGATGATTTAACTTTATCTGTGCAAAATAAAAAGATTTTGAGAGGAATTAAAATGGAAATATGGGCAGGGCACATCCACGCCATTATAGGTCCGAACGGTGCAGGAAAATCTACATTGGTTTCAGCCATTATGGGTTTGCCCGGGTACAAACCAGAACAAGGAAAAATTTGTTTTTTAGGAGAAAATATTACGAACTTGCCTGTATTTGAAAGAGCGCAACGCGGACTTACTTTAGCATGGCAGGAACCCGCACGGTTTGAAGGGCTTTCCGTAGAAAAATTTATTTTAACAGGAGCCAAAAACAAATGTCATAAACGAGCAGAAGAAGTCTTAGAAATGGTAGGCCTTGACCCACATAAATATCTGAACAGGGCTGTAGATAAAACTTTAAGTGGGGGAGAGAGGAAACGCATCGAATTGGCTTCCATCATTGCTATGGAACCGAAATTAATCTTATTAGATGAACCTGATTCTGGGATTGATATTGATGCTTTAGAAAAAATTTTTTCTCTATTAAAAAAATTAAAGCAAGACGGGATTACCATTGTTGCTATAACACATAGCCTTGCTGTGCTTAGTCAAGCAGATCATGCATTTTTAATGTGTTGTGGAAAAATTTTAGATAAAGGAGATGTAAACCGAATAGCCTCCTATTTCCGAAATAAATGTATCCCATGTAATCATGATAGATTCATGGTTTCAACAATAGAAACAGCACCATAAATTATTAAAGGAAACAGAATGAATAATAGTGATACCGCATTAGAATTGTTAAAATCATTAGGGATAGATATTGGACATGTCTTTACAGAAGATGTGGCAAAAATACAGGTTCATCAGAACAAAGTTGTAGGACTTCATCTTGTCCCTGGATTACGCGTTCAAGCAGATGAAATGAAAGACGGAATTGAAGCAGAGATCTTGATAGAGAAAGGAATGAAAATAGAGAAACCCATTCATATATGTTTTGGTGTATTGCCCGAGGAAGGTTTGCAAAAGGTAAAACTTCATATCCGTGCTCAGGAAGAATCCAAAGCAATGATACTTGCTCATTGCACCTTTCCTAATGCCCGTCAGGTAAAGCATATAATGGATGCCGACATAGAGATAGAACACAACGCTCATTATGCTTATTTTGAAAGGCATGTTCATGGTCCAAAAGGGGGAGTAGATGTTATTCCTAATGCCAAAGTTCATGTTCAAGAAGGAGCGGAATTCTCAACAGAATTTGAATTAATAAAAGGTTCTGCAGGCAATATTGAATTTCAATATGAAGTAAATGCAGAAGCACAAAGTAAGACAGAAATGACAGCCCGAATTTCAGGGACCAATAACGACCAAATTCGTTTACACGAAACAGTACGTTTACTTGGAGAATATTCAATGGGTGTTATCGTTTCTCATATTGCATTAAAACAATATGCTATAGCAGATATTGAAAATACTCTGGTCGCTCATGCTCCTTTCTCTCGGGGACATGTAGACTGTAAAGAAATTGTTGTGGGAAATGCACAGGCAAAGGCAGTACCAACAGTCTTGGTTAAAAATCCTACGGCACATGTTACCCACGAAGCGGCAATAGGGAGTGTTGATGCGAAACAGTTAGTAACCCTTATGGCTCACGGATTAAACGAAGATGAAGCAACAGATTTAATTATTGAGGGACTGCTCAGTAAAAAACAAAATTGGCAGAATATGATAAAAGAAATGGAATGAGGTTTGGTTTGCGGATAGCATAGAAGGAAAAGTGCCGGGAGAGGGAGTCGAACCCTCACGAGGGGTTAAGCCTCGTCGGATTTTGAGTCCGATGCGTCTGCCAATTTCGCCATCCCGGCATCGTTGTAGAGAAGATTATAAAAAAATCGGGATAAAAATTCAAATTTTAAATTTATAACGCGTTTATTAATTGTTTTTATATGTATTTTTAAGTATTTATATATGGTTATATAATTTTATTGATATTTATTCGTTATTTGTATAAATTTATAAATTTTTATATTCTTTTGTAATTAAATGCGTTTTCGGTTAATTGCAAGTTCAAAAAATTATACTTGACCTTTTTGGGTAACTTATGTTAGAATAAATTAAATATTTGAATACTAACCTTCAGGGCAGGGTGAAATCCCCGACCGGCGGTAATAGCCCGCGAGCAGAGATGCCGATTCGGTGAAATTCCGAAGCCGACGGTTAAAGTCCGGATGGAAGAAGCGTTAGTGAAAAGATGAATACTTCTTAGTCGCAATGGGAATTCTTTGCAGCGGCCATTTGCGGCTTTTTCCAAAAGCCCTGATAGGTTAATCCTATCAGGGCTTTTTACTTTTTTAGGATAAACATTTTTATAAGCGAAAAATATGGAAGAAGAAGTCAACAAAGATTTTTATTACATGCGAAGGGCACTGGAACTTGCTAAGAAAGGCAAGGGAAGAACATCACCTAATCCTATGGTGGGATGTGTTATCGTTAAGAATGATAAGATTATTGGAGAAGGTTATCATCAAAAAGCAGGAAGTCCACACGCAGAGGTTATTGCTCTGAATAGTGTTGTAGAAGATACCTATAATTCTACCATCTATGTTACTCTTGAGCCCTGTACTCATTTTGGAAAAACTCCACCCTGCATATCTAAAGTTATAGAAGCCCGACCTAAAAGAGTAGTCATTGCTATGCAAGACCCTAACCCGCTTGTTTCGGGAAAGGGAATTGAAATACTTAAATCTTCAGGTATTGATGTTCTTGTGGGTATTTTAGAGGAAGATGCTCGCAAATTGAATGAAATATTCATTAAATACATTACTCAGAAAGTCCCCTTTGTAATTGCCAAATGGGCTATGACAATGGACGGAAAAATAGCCACAATTACAGGTGATTCAAAATATATTAGTGATTTAGATTCGCTAAAAATCGTTCATAATATAAGAAATGAAGTGGATTCAGTATTGGTAGGTGGAAAAACAGTTCTTGTTGATAATCCTCTTTTAACAGTAAGGCATATTGATGGACACTATAAAAATCCAATACGGATTATTCTCGATACCCAAAATGGGTTATCAGAGAACTTAAATGTTTTCAAAGATAGAACCATAGCCCCTACATGGATTGCGACAACTTATAACCGAAATTATTCTTTTGCAGATAGGATTATTGAATTAAAATCTACAGAAAAAGGACATATTTCGCTAAAAGAACTAATGCAAGAATTAGGTAAATTAGAAGTCTCCTCAGTTTTAATAGAAGGAGGAGGAAGTGTATTTGCTTCTGCATTTCAGGAAAAAATTGTTGATAAAGTCTATACCTTTATATGTCCGAAAATTTTTGGAGGTGAAAATGCGATTGGACCCGTTATGGGAGATGGTATTGCTCAAAAAGTTAGTGACGCATTGAACTTAAAAATTTCTTCTATAAAAAAATTAAACCAGGATGTTTTAATTGAGTCCTATGTTATCAAATAGAAGGTAGAAAGATGTTTACAGGAATTATCGAAGAAATAGGAACAATTATTAACCTTTCCTTGAACAAAATCACAATACAAGCAAACATAGTATTATCAGATATGGTTTTAGGTGACAGTATTGCGGTAAATGGAGTCTGTTTAACTGTAACAGAAAAGACAAATAGTTCGTTTTCTGCCCAGATTTCACCTGAAACAAGAACAAAAACAACCCTTTCTGAACTTCATATTCAACAAAAAGTAAATCTGGAAAGGGCTATGCCTATAAATGGTAGGTTTGGAGGTCATATAGTTTTGGGTCATGTAGATAGTGTTGGTACAGTGAACCGTATCGTAGAACAAGGACAATTCTCTTTTTGGTATTTTAAGGTTTCTCAAAGTATCTGCAAATATATTGTTCCCAAAGGTTCAATTGCTATTGATGGAATCAGCCTGACTGTTGTAGATATTATTGATGATATTTTCAGTGTGGCAATTATTCCTTCAACAAGAAACAATACAAATTTACAATTTCTAAATGTAGGGGATAAAGTCAACCTTGAAACGGATATTATCGGAAAATATATTGAAAGATTATTAATTCCGTATAATCCGCAAACAAAAATTTCAGAAACATTTTTAAAAGAACATGGTTTCTTATAACCGTAAAATTTAAACAAGGATTTTTTACAATGCTTTCACCATTAGAAGAAATTATCAAAGATTTGCAAGAAGGAAAAATGATAATATTGATTGATGACGAGGACCGAGAAAATGAAGGTGACCTCGTTATGGCTGGGGAGAAGGTAACACCGGAAGCCATTAATTTTATGGCAAAGTATGGCAGAGGTTTAATTTGTGTTCCCATGCTAAAAGAACGCCTTGAAGAATTAGATTTACCTCCCATGACAACTCATAATACTTCCCCTTTTACTACTGCGTTTCATCTTTCCTTTGATGCAGCACATGGGATTACAACGGGTATCAGTGCGTATGACCGTGCGTATGGTATCCGTTTAGTAGCCAATCCTAAAACACAGGCAAAAGATTTGGTTCGTCCGGGACATCTTTTTCCACTGTGTGCCCGTGATGGTGGGGTTTTAGTTCGTGCAGGGCAGACAGAAGGTTCTATTGACCTTCTAAAGATGGCAAATATGACCCCAGTATCAGTAATTTGTGAAATAATGAAAGATGATGGGACTATGGCTCGCCTTCCTGACCTTGAGAAATTTGCACAGGAACATAATTTGAAGATTTGTTCCATAGAACAGATTATTCGGTATCGCCGTGCTCATGAAAAACTGGTTCAAAGAATAGCCGAAGCCCAATTACCTACTCTTTTCGGAGAGTTTCGGATTATTATTTATGAAAGTATGATTGACACCTATCAGCATATCGCATTGGTTAAAGGTGATGTTGCTTCTGGAAAACCTGTTTTGGTTCGTGTCCATTCCGAATGCTTTACAGGGGATGTATTGGGTTCTCTTCGTTGTGATTGCAGAGGACAATTGCAGGGAGCGATGAAAATGATAGAAGAAGAGGGTTGTGGTATTATCGTTTATATGCGTCAAGAAGGACGGGGGATAGGCTTGGCGAATAAAATAAAAGCGTATGCGTTGCAAGACCAGGGTTTGGACACAGTTGAAGCAAATAAACATTTAGGTTTTGACCCTGACCCGAGAGAATATGGTTTAGGTGCCCAAATTTTGGTGGATTTAGGTGTGAAAGAAATGCGTCTTATAACGAACAACCCCATTAAGAGGGCAGGATTAGAAGGATATGGATTAAAAGTTGTGGAACGAGTCCCTCTTGTTATCCCTCCTAATGACCATAATTTTGTATACTTAAAGACTAAAAAGGAAAAATTAGGACATTTGTTATAATAGGTTCGTATAATCATGGAAAACAAAAATTCAGATAACTTAAAAATATTAGCCCGTTGCATATCGGATATAGAAGCCGAACTAATAGTCCGTCTGCTTCAAGATAATGGTATTGAGTCCTTCGTAGAAACGAATATTCCTCATTCTGTATGGCCTGTGAGTGCAGATGCCTTAGTGATAGTCCGTGAAGAGGATTATAACCAAGCAAAACAGATACTCAAAGAAAATATAGAAAATCAAGATGTGATAACAGAAGAAGAAAATACAAACAACTTTCCCGATGAAGAAGGAGATTAACTATGCCCAAAATCGTTCAAGGAAATTTAATTCCACAAAACAAAAAATTTGGTATTATTGCAGCACGCTTCAATGAGTTTATTGTGCAAAAACTACTGGATGGGGCTTTAGATGTCCTTAACAGACATGGTGTTCCAGATGAAATGATTACTGTGGTCTGGGTACCGGGTTCCTTTGAAATACCATTAATTGCTCAAAAAATGGCAGAATCGAAAAAATACGACGCTGTTATTGCGTTAGGTTGTGTTATTCGAGGAGGGACACCTCACTTCGAATATATTGCCGCGGAAACAACAAAGGGGATAGGGCAAGTATCCTTAAATACCGGTGTCCCTGTTATTTTTGGAGTTTTAACTACAGATAGTATTGAACAGGCAATTGAACGAGCAGGAACAAAAGCAGGAAATAAAGGTGCACATTCAGCATTAACTGCTTTGGAAATGGTTTCGCTTGTGGAGCAATTTAAATTCATGTTAGTAGTGGAACGACGGAGAAAAGCACGAATTGCTGCATTACAGTTTCTTTTTGGTCTCGAATTTCATCCCCTTGAAGGAGAAGAGGAATTAGAAGACTTTTGGAAACATAATCCCTTTAGAAAATCAGTAAGGGCTTACGCTGAAAAGTTAATTTGGGGAATAATCGAGAAACAGGAAGAAATAGATAAAATTATCAAAGAATCACTTACAAAATGGAATTGGAGTAGGGTAGGACTGATTGAAAAAGTTATATTACGAATTGCTGTATATGAAGGGGGACTATCCGGACTGGCTCCATCAAGAACCAGTATTTCCGAAGCAATTGAATTAGCAAAGATGTTCGGGTCGGAAGATGCTCCAAAATTTGTCAATGGAATATTAGATCGCGTTTTTACAAGCCAAAATTGGATATCTAAAGAAAATTAATTTGTCCCGCGTGGGGTTATAACACATTGAGGTAGAGAGGATTGTATTTGTAAAAGTCCCTCTGGAGAAATCCCTGTATTTGCTAAATGTAACCTCTTAAGATTCTTCATCTTACAAATTCTTCCAACGCTTGCATTCGTTATCTTTGCCTGTTGTATCCATAACTCCTCTAAAAGAGGAAAAGAATCAAATACTTCAAATCCTCTATCTGTAATATTAATTGTGTATAACTTTACTTCTCTTAAATTACGCAAGTTTTTCAACTTTAGGATTCCTGTATCTGAAACACTTGTCTGGACTAACTGTAAACTTTTTAATCCCGTTAAATGGCTTATATAACCCATTTTTTCATCATTAACTCCATACCCTACCATACCTAATGCTTGTATATCATTCGGTTGCAAATACACGAGCCATGACATTTCTCGGGCTCCTTCAATTTCCATCTGTAACTTTACTTCTGTATTCTTTTGTATGGTGATTGTTCCTTTTGCATCTGTGAAAGGTTTCCACTCCGCTTGTAAAGGTTCTCCCCATGCTCGTGTAAGAATTTTCCCTAAGGATTTATTATCAGGAAATGTGATAGTCCTTTCAGGAAGAGGCTTATCTTCTATAATATCTGGAATTATATTCTTGCAAATAATATTTAAATTCGGATAATTTGACTTAACTCCATTTATCATGCCTTCGGAAACATCATTATCAATATATACTATTTCAAATTTTGCCTGGGATAACCATTTTAAGATATTTTCTTCCTGTGGAATAGAGTCCAATGTCAAAACCGATATTTTCCCCAATATCTCAGGATCTAAATTCATTATACGAGGTAACAAACCGAGGTCTGTTCGTATTTGAATTTTCCACTCTGGATTGATTTCCACATCTCCTTTTGCATCCTGTAATCGTCTCCAATCGTTACTATCAGATATCTGTTTGTCCTGATAGAATAATGAACCTAAAGATATATTTTTAGGAAAAGAAAGTATTATATTTTTCTTTTCTGGTTCTGTTATTTGTGGAGGAGGTGTAGGAGTCTGTTCCGCCTTCTCTTCTTTTTTTTCAATGACTGCTGGTGTAGCGGGGATTACAGATTCTGCTGGTGGTGGAGGAGTTGGTTCTACCTTGCTAACAATATCTTTTTGTTCTACATTTTGTTGAACAACTTGATTTGGGAGTTCTGTTTTTCCTCTTGAAAAATAATATCCGATACCAAT
>Ga0067045_1002675_pt1 | contig 57108 bp, 51 predicted proteins | sample TerdegcTABiofilm_FD_59184 | JGI IMG/M metagenome (GOLD analysis project Ga0067045, IMG submission 59184) | Combined Assembly of (Gp0054472, Gp0054536) Wastewater bioreactor microbial communities from Singapore -Terephthalate degrading...
GTGCTGCTGTGGCATCTTTCCGTCCTCCCGAGGGGAGGCTTCTCAGGTAATCGACTCCTTTCCAGGAGCCTCCGATTACATTCCCGAGGCGACCTGAGACCCCTCCGAGAATGCCTTTTTTAATTCTTGCCATAAATATAAGTATTTAAAGAACACTTCCCATCCTGGCAACTGGCATGCCTCAACGCTTATTTGATAAAAAATCACGCTTATTTTACATTTTTCCCGTCCTTATTTGACAAACTTTGCCCTTATTTGACAAAATCGATGGCTTATTTGACAAAATGGACGGCTTATTTGACAAAACGGACGGCTTATTTGACAAAACGGACGGCTTATTTGACAAAAGAAAAGATGACTATCAAATAATAAATGATTGATTATCAGTAAATAAAATGATTTCATCGTGTTTGCATCGTACCATCATCGCTCCATCATCGCTATTGGTTCGCTTTTCTTCGCTCGTAAGCGATAAAACAGCGATGGAAAAGCGATGGAAATACGAAGGAAAACCGAAGAAAAGGGAACTCAAATACCCATCTACCCATCCGATTATCTGCAAAAAATCCGATGAAAAGTAACACATTATCCATAGAATATCATTGAAAATAAGAAGAATAGATGACGGAGAAGCACCTGATAAGTACTGAAAACACAGAGGAATATCCCTCCCCTCTTTCCCCCTGACCCCATCTCCAAACCCTCCAAATAAATTCAACCCCCTTAAGCTTTGAACCCTAAACTTGGAACCCTGAACTTGGAACTTGGAACCCTAAACTTGGAACCCTGAACTTGGAACCCGGAACTTGGAACTCGGAACTCGGAACTATGAACTAGGAACTTGGAACTTGGAACCCGGAACTTGGAACTCGGAACTTGGAACTCGGAACTTGGAACCCGGAACTTGGAACTCGGAACCGGGAACTCGGAACTTTTAACAAAAATTAACAAAAAAAATTATCAAACCCCTTGCATCAGAAAAATTCTTTGAGTAATTTTGTTACTCAATTCTGCAACAAGCAATCTTGACCTAACCCATTTATCTGATGATCGAATCCGGTACACAGTTGAATGCCTGGCCCAAGCTCGAAAACCTGCTTACAGTGGATAATATCAGCAGTACGAGTTTCGCCCTTTGCGGCGTTTCAACCGAGCACTCCGGCGATCTCACTCCAGTGTATTTTTCATTCCATTTTTCTTGTATTTCTCCGACCTGTGAAGGTATAGATGTCGATTTTCCGGTATCGGCGAACCCTACACAGGCGAAAAATCTTTTTAGAAAGCCATTGCTGTTGCAGAAGACATATTGCGGCTCACACCGGATGAGTTCTGCTTGTTTGAGGTAGCACAGCCTCACCCAAAGGAAGCAAGCCAGCCCTTCTGTTCTTGTTTCTCTGACCTCAGAGCCGCACACCCGCTAAGCCCANCAATGGGACTGAAAGGGCGAAGCCATAACCAGCCCCCATGTTCTTGTTTCTCTGACCTCAGAGCCGCACACCCGCTAAGCCCAACAATGGGACTGAAAGGGCGAAGCCATAACCAACCCCCATGTTCTTGTTTCTCTGACCTCAGAGCCGCACACCCGCTAAGCCCAACAATGGGACTGAAAGGGCGAAGCCATAACCAACCCCCCTCCCCTCAAATCCAACCCCACCCTCTAAAACCCGAAACCCGGAACCTGGAACCTGGAACCTGGAATCTGGAACCTGGAACCCGGAACCTGGAACCCGAAACCCGGAACCTGAAACCTGAAACTCGGAACCCGAAACCTGGAACCTGGAACCCTGAACTTGGAACCTGAAACCTGGAACCCTGAACTTGGAACCTGAAACTTGGAACTTTGAACTCGGAACTTGGAACCCGGAACCTGAAACCCGAAACTCGGAACCCGAAACCTGGAACCTGGAACTAGGAACTTGGAACTCGAAACCTGGAACTTGGAACCCGAAACCCGGAACTCGGAACTCGGAACTTGAAACTCGAAACGTGAAACTCGGAACTTGGAACTTGAAACCCGAAACCCGAAACTTGGAACCTGAAACCTGAAACCTGAAACCTGAAACCCGAAACTTGAAACTTACCCCCCATGCCCGCTTGGAGCACTTTTGAAGAAATAGAAGCTTGGCAGATGGCTCGCGATTTATGCAGCGATATATTTCGGATCATACAGTATCAGGGCTTAGATCACGATTACGGGTTAAAGGATCAGATCAATCGTTCATCCGGCAGCATCATGGACAACATAGCCGAAGGGTTTGGCAGGGGAGGCAACCGAGAATTTGTGGGATTTTTAAGCATAGCCCGGGCCAGTTGTGCCGAAGTAAGAAGCCAGTTACACCGCATCCACGACCGGTACTATATAACTGACGAAGAGTACCACCAACTCCTTGATAAAACCCAGCAAATCTCACAAAAGATCAGCGCACTCATCGTCTATCTCCGCAAATCCCCCTACACCGGCCCCAAATTCAAAAAACCCTAAATCCAAAACCCGAAACCCGGAACCTGGAACTTGAAACCCGGAACCCGGAACCCGAAACCCGGAACTATGAACCCGGAACCCGGAACTTGGAACTTGGAACTTGGAACCCGGAACTAGGAACTTGGAACTTGGAACCCGGAACTCTGAACTCTGAACTTGGAACTAGGAACCCGGAACTCTGAACTTGGAACTTGAAACCTGAAACCCTGAACTTGAAACCTGAAACTTGGAACTTGGAACTCGGAACTTGGAACTTGAAACTCGGAACTTGGAACTTGAAACTTGAAACCTTGCTCGACTCCCTAATAACATCTAAGACCCGTTTAAAATTACTACTCAAATTCTTTCTCAATGCAAGTACATCCGCTTATTTGCGCAACCTCGAGGAAGAGTTCGGTGAGTCTACCAATGCTATACGTGTGGAGTTGAATCGTCTGGAAGATGCCGGTTTTCTGACCTCCGAACAGGTAGCCAACCGCAAGGTTTACAAAGCCAATACCAACCATCCTCTTTTTCCTGATATTAATAATATCATACGAAAGTATATTGGCATTGACCGTATCGTGGAAGAGGTAATTCAGAAGTTAGGAGATGTAGAGGAAGTTTATCTCACCGGCCGCCTGGCCCGTGGTCTCAATGCCGAGGTGATAAATCTTGTGATTGTGGCCAACAATATTGACATTCCTTACCTCGATCGATTGGTAGAAAAGGCTTCAAAACTTATCTCACGGAAGATAACCTATGCTATAACTACCCGTTCCAGTGCACCTGAGGTTTTGGGTTTATTACCGGAAAAACTTCTGATTTACAAAGCCTGATTCAAACGAAAATTGTTTAAGATTCATAACTAATTCTAATGCTTTATCTTGTAACCGGCGGAGCCGGATTCATCGGGTCCAATATTGTGAAGGAACTCCTCAGGCGGGGAGAGAAGGTACGTGTGCTCGACAATTTTGCCACGGGTAAGCGCGAGAATCTGTTGCCTTTTAATGGCAATCCCAATCTCGAGGTGATAGAGGGCGATCTGCGTTCATTTCATATCGTAAGGGATGCTGTTCGCGGATGCGATTATGTGCTGCACCAGGGCGCTCTGCCCAGCGTACCCCGCAGCATTAAGGATCCCATCACCAGCAATGAGGTGAATATCAATGGTACCCTTCATATTTTAGAAGCCGCCAGGGAGTTCGGAGTGAAAAGGGTAGTCTTTGCCTCTTCATCTTCCGTGTATGGCAACAATGCAACCCTTCCCAAGGTAGAAACCATGCCCGTAGCTCCCTTGTCTCCGTATGCCCTTACCAAATATGCCGGTGAGCGCTATTGTCAGGTCTTTCATGCACTCTATGGGGTTGAGACCGTAGCTTTGAGATATTTCAATGTCTTCGGTCCGAATCAGGATCCCACCAGCCAGTACAGTGCCGTGATTCCAAAGTTTATTAAAATGATAAAGGAAGGTAGACGGCCAGTGATATATGGAGATGGCACCCAGAGCCGCGATTTTACTTTTGTGAGCAACAATGTGGAAGCCAATCTGTTGGCCTGTACTGCACCCAATGTGGCAGGTGAAGTCTTCAATATTGCCTGTGGGGAACGATACACCCTCCTCGACCTGGTACAGACCATCAACGAGATTCTAGGTACTCAGGTAGAGCCCCTTTTTGAAGCCCCTCGCCCCGGAGATGTGAAACACTCTCTTGCCGATATTGAAAAAGCAAAAAGAATGCTGGGGTTTGAAGTAAAGGTGAAATTCAGGGAGGGGTTGGAAAAAACCATCGGGGCGTTGTTTTAGTTACACGTATTTTTAACTTAAAATGACGTGATAGTAATACTTCTTTACAAAATTTTTAATATTCAATGAAAGGCATCATCCTTGCCGGCGGTGCAGGTACAAGGCTGCATCCCATCACTAAAGTGGTAAGCAAACAATTGCTGCCCATTTACGACAAACCCATGATTTATTACCCACTGTCCGTCCTCATGCTTGCAGGTATCAGGGATATCCTCATCATTTCAACCCCTCACGATTTACCGAATTTTGAAAAGTTGTTTGGGGATGGCAACCAATTGGGTTTAAGGTTTAGTTACAAGGTACAGCCCTCACCAGATGGACTGGCACAAGCGTTTATTTTGGGAGAGGAGTTCATCGGAAAAGATGATGTATGTTTGATTTTGGGGGACAATATCTTTTATGGAGCCGGTTTGCAAAGCCTGTTGGAAAAATCGGTTAAAATCGTAAAAGATGAACGCAAAGCGGTTGTCTTTGGTTATTATGTGGATGACCCTGAACGATATGGTGTGGCTGAAATAGATAAAGATGGAAATGTTTTAAGTATAGAGGAAAAGCCCAAAGAACCAAAAAGCAATTTTGCCGTTGTGGGTCTTTATTTTTATCCTAATTCCGTTGTAGAGATTGCTAAAAATGTTAAACCCTCTTGGCGTGGCGAGTTGGAAATTACAAGTGTGAATCAGGAATATCTCATTCGCAAGCAGTTAAAACTTCAGGTATTAAGCCGAGGTTATGCCTGGCTTGATACCGGAACCCACGAAGCTATGAGTGAGGCTACAGAGTTTGTTAAAGCCGTTGAGAAACGTACAAGCTTAAAGATTGCTTGTATTGAGGAAATTGCTTTAAAAATGGGCTATATAGATCGGTCAAAACTTGATGAAAACATCAAGGCACAAGGTAAAAGTTCATATGGCGAATACCTGAAAAAACTTTAATGACTGCTACACTTAAACAAAAAACCGTTTCCGTACTTATTTGGAGCTTCATAGATCAGTTTGCTAACCTGGGAATAACTTTCGTTGTTGGAATTATTCTCGCCCGGATACTTTCCCCTCGTGAGTTTGGGTTGATTGGAATGATAGCCGTTTTTATTGCCGTTTCAAATTCATTTATCAACAGTGGTTTTGGAAGTGCCCTTATCCGAAATAAGGATTGTACCCAAATGGATTACTCCACTGTTTTCTTTTTCAATTTAAGTGCGGGCCTTCTTTTATTTGTTGTCTTGTTTTTTTCGGCCCCGTCCATTGGTAATTTCTTTAACGAACCACAACTAATACAGATTGTTCGGGCAATGGGGCTTGTGCTAATCATAGAATCGTTAACGTTAATACAACGAACCATATTTACTAAACGAATTGATTTGAAACTGCAAGCACGTATTTCAGTTATCGCCTCAGCTGGTTCTGGTATGATAGCGGTTACAATGGCTTATAAAGGTTTTGTAGTATGGAGCCTGGTGGCTCAACAACTCAGCCGACAAACGATTAATTCTGCATTACTGTGGCTATGGAACCAGTGGAAGCCCTTGCTTGTTTTTAGTACACAATCATTTAAAGAATTATTTGGTTTTGGCAGTAAATTACTGCTTAGTGGGCTTATCGACACATTCTACCGCAACATTTATTATTTTGTAATTGGAAAATATTTCTCGGCACAGGAACTGGGATTTTATACCCGGGCCGACCAGTTCCAAAAGCTACCTTCATAAAACCTGAATGGAATTATCTCAAGGGTGAGTTATCCGGTACTTTCCAGTATCCAGAACGACATACCACGCCTCAAAACCAACTACCAAAAACTAATTCGCAGCAACATGCTTATCACTTTTTTATTGATGCTGGGAATGGTGGCAGTGGCCGAACCCGTGATAATTACGCTCATTGGCGAAAAATGGAGGCCTTCCGTTATTTACCTGCAAATGCTAAGTTTTGTGGGAATGTTTTATCCCCTACTTGCGTTAAACTTAAACATGTTTATGGTACAAGGCCGTTACGATTTGTTTTTAAAACTCGAAATCGTTAAAAAAGCGCTGGCATTTCCTAACATTGTTATTGGAATTTTCTATGGGATTAAAGCCATGATTGCCGGAATGATGGTAAACACCGTTATTGCTTATAGCCTCAACAGTTACTGGAGCGGATACTCGTTTAAACAGCAGGTGAAAGACATTCTTCCCGCGTTTTTTCTGGCTTTGGTTATGGCTGCAATTGTTTACGGATTGGGGCAGTTTTTGCCATTAAAACCTCTGCCTTTGTTCATCATTCAAATAGTTACGGGTGTAGCCTTTACTAAAATTTTTAGTGAATTAACCCGTTTTCAAGATTACTTTTTTAAAATCATTAGTTATGGAAAAATTTTCAACCATTTGAACACAAAAAAATGGAAAAAACAGATAAACCCATTTATGTAACACAACCGGCGTTGCCCGATTTAAACGAGTTTATACCCTACCAGCAACAAATCTGGGAAAATAAAATTCTGACTAACAACGGACCTTTCCACCAGCAACTGGTAAAAGAACTGGCCTAATTTCTGGGCGTACCCTACATTGCTTTGTTTGCCAACGGAACTCTGGCATTGGTTGCAGCCTTGCAGGTACTCCGCATTTCCGGCGAAGTAATTACCACGCCCTACAGTTTTGTGGCCACCACCCACAGCCTGTGGTGGAACAACATTAAGCCCGTTTTTGTGGACATTGAACAGGAATTTGGCAACCTCGACCCCGAAAAAATTGAAGCCGCCATTACACCCAAAACCACCGTCATTTTACCGGTGCATGTCTACGGAAATCCCTGCAAAGTGGAACGCATACAGGAAATTGCCGACATTTACGGACTAAAAGTGATTAACGATGCCGCCCGCTGTTTTGGCGTAAAACATTTAGGGCGTGGAATTGGCAGTTTTGGCGACCTCTCCATTCACTGCTTTCACGCTACCAAAGTGTTTAACACCATGGAGGGCGGCGCCATTGTGTGCCACGATGCCGCCACCAAAAAACGAATCGACTACCTGAAAAACTTTGGTCTTGCCGGCGAAACCACCGTAATGGCGCCCGGAATAAATTCTAAAATGAACGAAATGCAGGCGGCATTGGAATATTACAATTAAAATATTACCACGAAAACATTGAAAAACGCAGAAGAATTGCCGAAACGTACCGCAAAAAACTGGCTGGGATAAAAGGCATCTCCGTTCTGCCGGAACCCGAAACCCGGAACCCGAAACCCAAACAAGAAACAAAAAATGAGCACCTGGAAATCCTTCGAAGACATCGAATCATGGCAACTCACCAGAACCTTCTGCCAGGACATCTTCAAAATCATACAATATAACATTTTAAAAAATGACTATGCAATGAAAGACAAGATAAATTGTTTTCAGGGCAGTTTTATAGATATCAATTAATAAGTCAAATGAATTAATCTCTTTCGTTTAATCTTTTTCGTTTTGTAAAAATAATAAAATGATTTACTATTATCCAAATACTGGAAGAGGTGGCTTAGGAAATAAGCTTTTCCCTTGGGCAAGAGCAGTAGTTTACCAGCATCAATTTGGTGGTAAGATGATTGCCCCAAATTGGGTAAATGTTTTTAAAATTGGCCCCTATCTACGACAAGAAAAAGATAAAAGACACTACTTTAATGTTTTTAACAATAAGGGATACATTAAAGGTATCAAAAAGCAATACTTATTATTACTTTATAAAAAGCTACCTGAAGAAGCCTTGCACAACAAAACAATTGCTGTGGATGATCAAGACAATAAAATCATTGAATTTAAAAATTTTGTGGGGTCAGGTGTTAAACCATATTTTGAAGGGTTGCATGGATATTCTGAATTGCTCATAAACGAATTACAAAGAATAACACGAAAAAGACTTATCCCTCAAAAAAGTAAAACAAGTTTTATAGGTGTACATATAAGAATGGGGGACTTTTCAGTCCCAAAGGATCTTGATGAAATTAGAAAGGCCAATGCACTATACTACCGATTACCATTAGAATGGTACATAAATGCAATTCAACAAATTAGACTCCAGTTAAAAAGGGATATCGAAGTATTAATATTTAGTGATGGTTCTACTAAAGATTTGGCTCAGGTTCTGAACCTTCCAAATGTCAGACTAATTCAAGGAAATACGGCGATAACAGATTTATTAATGCTTTCACAGGCAAGCTGTATTATTGCCTCTGGTTCTACGTTTAGCATGTGGGCTGCTTTTTTAGGTCAAAAGCCAAGTGTTTGGTTCACAGGTTTAAGAAGAGGCCATCTAATTAATAACGATATAGCATTTAGTTTACAACCTGAATGGGAGGATGGGGATTTCCCGGATAATTTTATCTCAAATTTACAACAATCAATTAAAGAAAATGGCAACTGAAAAAATTTTTGTAACCCAACCAGTTTTGCCTTCATTGAAGGATTTTCAAGTATTGTTAGAACAAATATGGAACAACAAAACTTTGACTAATAATGGACCTTTCCACCAACAATTTGAAAAAGAACTGGCTGATTATTTAGGCGTTAAGTACATTTCTGTCTTTTCAAATGGAACACTTGCGCTTGTTACAGCCTTGCAAGCGCTTAGAATTACTGGAGAAGTTATAACAACTCCTTTTAGTTTCGTAGCAACAACACATTCATTATGGTGGAATAATATTAAACCGGTATTTGCAGACATTGACCCTGATACTTTTAATCTTGATCCTAAAAAAGCTGAAGCGGCAATAACGCCTCAAACAACAGCTATTATGCCTGTCCATGTCTATGGAAACCCGTGTGATGTTGATGCCTACGCAAAACTTGCAGATACATACGGCTTAAAAATTATTTATGATGCCGCTCATGCTTTTGGTGTTAAAGTCAATGGAGAATCGGTGTTGAATTTTGGTGACTTATCTATACTTAGTTTTCATGCAACAAAAGTCTTCAATACAATCGAGGGAGGCGCTATAATCTGTCATGATGAAAAAACAAAAATACGTATAGATTATCTTAAAAATTTTGGTTTTGCTGATGAAACAACAGTAATAGCACCCGGGATCAATGCAAAAATGAATGAACTCCAGGCAGCCTATGGTTTATTACAGCTTAAAAGCATTGACGAAGCAGTTGAAAAACGTAAATCGATTGCTGAATATTATAGAAAAAATTTGAAAGTAGTAAAAGGTATCAGCTGTCTGAATGATTTCCCAGAAGTTCATCATGTATATTCTTACTTTCCAATATTAGTGGACAAATTTACATATGGGAAAACCAGGGATGACTTATATTTTTATCTTCAAAATCATAATATATTTGGCAGACGCTATTTTTATCCTTTAATAAGTAATTTCCCAATTTACAGAGGACTGCCTTCATCAAACCCGGAAAATTTACCAATTGCTGAATCGATAGCTCAAAAAGTTATTTGCCTCCCCATTTATCCAAAGCTGGACCTTAGTATTGTAAATGAAATATGTAACATAATTTCAGATTTTCAAACATTATGAACATTTTGATTACCAGTGTAGGCAGAAGAAATTACATTGTTGACTATTTCAAACAAGCAATAGGTAATAGTGGAAAGGTCTTTGTTTCTAATAGTATCGAAAATACTTCAGGTATGTATGCAGGAGATGTATCAATAGTTTCACCTCCAATTAAATCTGAAGCTTATATTCCTTTTTTACTTAATATATGCAAAAAGAATGATATTAAGGTGATAATCCCTCTTTTTGATATGGATTTGTCTGTCCTTTCCCTAAACAAGAATCTATTTGAATCAAATCATATTTTACCACTGGTCTCTGATTACAGCTTTATCAATAATTGTTTTGATAAGCTCAGTTATCCATCATTTATGAAAAGATTCGATTTGAAAACTCCCTCGGTTTTCAATAATATTTCCCTTGTAATTGAATTACTTGAGCAAGATAAAATATCTTTCCCCTTGATTTTAAAACCAAGATGGGGAACAGGGTCTATTTCAACAAAAGTTGTGGATAATATCAAATCATTGCATAAAGAGTATGAAATTTTGTCTCAGGAGTTACAATCAACTTATATTAACACACCTGTTCCTGAAGGAGATAAAAATTCCATTATCATTCAGGAAATGATTGAAGGAGAAGAGTATGGTATTGACGTGATTAATAATCTTTCAGGCCAATATCAAACCACTTGGGTAAAGAAAAAATTCGGTATGAGGGCTGGTGAAACTGATGGAGCCAAAACCGTAAGAAACGAATTACTTGAAAACTGTGGAGCAAAACTAGGGAAATCCTCTGGTCATATTGGGATTGCAGATGTTGATATTATTCTAAGCAAACAAGGAGTTCCATACATCATTGACATTAATCCCAGATTTGGTGGAGGTTATCCTTTTTCTCATGTCGCGGGAGCAGACTTACCTTTAGCAATTGTTAAATGGTTAAATAATAAAGATTTAAATAATGAGCTGGAAATTGAATATGATGTTTCAGCAATTAAAGGGATATCTTTGATAAGGAAAAAATGAAAAAACGCCTCCTTTTTATCAACAACATGGCTGCACCTTATCAGGTGAAATTTTGCTACGCCTTGCAAGAGTATTTTGATGCCGAAATGTGGTTTTATACCCATTTGGAAGCTAACAGGCCTTCTTGGTGGGCAATTCCGTTGGGTGATAAGTGCAAGGTTTTGGAAGGAAGCAGATTCATTCCTGTTTTGAATTACAGCAACCCAAACTTGCTTGCTGAAGTGAAAGCATTTAAGCCGGACATAATATTGGCCGGTGGCTTTTTCTTTCCCAGCCAGTATAGGGTGAAAAACTGGGCTAGGAGAAATGGTGTAAAATATATTGCCCTTGGTGAACGTATTTCTTTTCAAGGGCAGAAAGGAATTTCCAGATTATTAAAAAAGTGGATAAAAAAAATTAGTGTAAGCCTGTACAGGGATATTGATTTGTTTCTGGCTATGGGCGAAAAGCCCTACAAACAAATCACAGAGGAATTTGGTTTTCCAAAAGAAAAAGTAGTTTTAGCTCGCTATCCTCAGGATATTGATGTGATTTTGAATCATGAACTGAGAAAAAGCAAAACAAATCCCCGCATTATATTCCCAAACCGACTCGATAAATCCTATAATCCGCTTTTTGCACTTGAAGTTTTCAAAGCATTAAATAAAATTTATCCAGATAGCAGCCTGGTTATGAATGCAGCTGGCGAACTCAAAAAAGATTGTCAGGCATTTATTGAAGCCAACAAATTAAGCAGTGCTGTTCGATTTCTGGAAAACATTAAAGCATGGGACGATCTTCCCGCCATTTACGAACAAGCAGACATCGCTATATTTACTGCCACAGATAGCAATGGGCCAAATGCACTCATCGAATGTATGGCATCCGGTATGGGGGTGGTATTGAGCGATAAAATCAGCAATACCGGCGAATATGCTCATCATGAAGTAAATTGCTTCATAAGTCCTCTTTCTGTTGATGATTACGTCAATTATCTTAGCAGATATATTAATAAAGAAAACCTTATTGCCATGCATGGTCAACTAGCCAAAGAGGCTGTGCGAAACAGGTCAACAAAGGAGACAGCAAAGTTTTATTACCAGATAATTTCAAAGCTTTACAGTTGATGAACACCTTATCACTCATAGGCCGCAATAATGAACTTTTCGCAGAAGACATCGCAAACCATGAAAAAGAACTTCAAGAAATAGTAAGTTCTTCGCGCTTTCTTGTCATTGGAGGTGCCGGATCAATTGGCCAGGCTGTTACCAAAGAAATCTTTAAGAGAAATCCTCAAAAACTACATGTTGTTGATATTTCAGAAAACAATATGGTGGAGCTGGTAAGGGATATCCGAAGTTCATTTGGTTATATAGATGGGGAATTCCAAACTTTTGCCCTTGATGTAGGATCAATTGAATATGATGCTTTCTGGAAAGCTGACGGAGAGTATGACTACGTGTTGAATCTTTCTGCCCTTAAACATGTGCGCAGCGAGAAAGATCCTTTCACCCTCATGCGGATGATTCAAGTGAATATCTTCAATACAGATAAAACATTGCAGCAAAGCATCGAAAGTGGGGTTAAGAAATATTTCTGTGTCTCAACCGACAAAGCAGCCAACCCTGTGAATATGATGGGGGCTTCTAAGCGCATCATGGAGAAGTTTGTAAACCGCAGAAGCAGAGACATTAAGGTTTCCATGGCACGTTTTGCCAATGTAGCATTTTCTGATGGTTCGTTGCTCCATGGCTTTGATCAACGTATTAAAAAACGACAACCGATTGCGGCTCCTAACGATATAAAGCGCTACTTCCTAATCCCCAAAGAATCCGGGGAACTCTGCCTTATGTCATGCATCTTTGGCGAAAACCGCGACATCTTCTTCCCAAAACTCAGCGAAGATCTTCATTTAATCACCTTCGCTGAAATCGCCGTCAAATACCTTGAACAAAGAGGTCTTGAACCATACCATTGCAAAGATGAAGATGAAGCACGTGCAATGATTCATAAGTTGGATCTATCAAAAAAATGGCCATGTCTTTTCACCTCGAGTGATACCACAGGGGAGAAAGATTACGAAGAGTTCTTTACTGAAAATGAGTCTCTTGATATGAATCGCTTCCAAAACCTCGGCATTATTAAAAACGAATTGGAGAATAATGATGGATCAATTGATTACTTCGAGCAGACGATTCGCTCCATGAAGCAAAGAAGTAGCTGGTCAAAACAGGAAATTGTTGATTTGTTCCGTTATATGATTCCGGATTTTATTCATAAGGAGACAGGGAAGTATTTGGACTCGAAAATGTAAGAATATTGAATCGTTGAACTGTTGAATCGTTAAATCGAAGATTCATCAAAAATTAAACATATCAAGGATTAAACACATAAACGCATCAACGATTAAACATATCAACAACTTGAATAACACCCATAAAGAAATAATAGACTTCATCCGGGAACTCTACCAAAAGCCAGAGGGCTTCATCCCCCTCCATGCACCTGTCTTCAATGGCAATGAAAAGAAGTACCTGGAGAAATGCATCGCCTCAACCTTTGTGAGCTCCGTAGGTAAATTCGTCGATGAATTTGAAATCAAAATGGCTGAATACACTGGTGCTAAAAAAGCTGTTGTCTGCGTGAACGGTACTAATGCATTGCATCTAGCATTAATGATGGTAGGAGTTGAAAGAGAAACTGAAGTGATCACGCAGCCTCTTACTTTCATTGCTACAGCCAATGCCATCAGCTACTGCGGTGCACATCCGGTCTTTTTAGATGTTGATCTGGATACATTAGGACTATCACCAAAATCCCTAAAAACCTGGCTGGAAACCTCAACGATTAAACGATTAAACAAATCAACAAATCAACAACAGACTATAAACAAAACTACAGGACGACCAATAACAGCCTGCGTCCCCATGCACACTTTCGGCCATCCTGCTCGCATAGATGAAATCATTTCTATTTGCAATGAATACAACATTCCCGTTGTAGAAGATGCCGCTGAAAGCTTGGGAAGTTATTACAAAGGAAAACACACAGGTACTTTCGGGAAAATCGGTGTTCTTAGTTTCAATGGCAACAAAATTATCACAACAGGCGGCGGAGGCATGTTGCTCTTCCAGGATGAGGAATTGGCTATAAAGGCCAAGCACCTCACCACCCAAGCCAAAGTTCCTCATGCGTGGGAATTTGTTCATGATGAAATTGGCTACAATTACCGCATGCCCAACATCAACGCAGCCCTCGGCCTCGCCCAACTCGAACAACTACCCCAATTCCTTGAATCGAAGCGTAATATCGCCCGAGCCTACAACAACTTCTTTACCAATCTAAACCTCCTAAACCCTCCTAAACCATCTAAACAAATAAACGATTCAACGTATCAACAAATTAACAAATCAGCGATTCAACACATTCAAGAACCCTCTAATTCCTCTTCAAACTACTGGCTTAACTGCGTCTTACTTCCTGATCGCAAAGAAAGAGATGAATTCCTGAAAGTAACAAATGAAAATAGTGTAATGACACGTCCGGTTTGGGAATTGATGAACCGCCTGCCCATGTTCAAAAATACCCAAACTGGCGATTTGAGCAATGCCGAATGGATTGCCGACAGATTAGTAAATATTCCAAGTAGTGTAATAGTATAATGAGTAAAAAACCCATCATATTAATCGGAGGCGGGGGTCATTGCATTTCTTGCATTGATGTAATCGAACTTGAAGGAAAATACAACATCATTGGAATATTGGATTTGCCAGAAAAAGTTGGACAAAAAATCTTGGGTTATGAAATCATCGGAACAGATGACCAGATAAAACACTTTATTAAAACTTGTCCTGATTTTTTAATCACTGTTGGACAAATAAAGTCTGCCACAACAAGAAAACAAATATATAATAAAGTGAAGGATGTTGGAGGAAGCTTACCGGTAATCACAAGCCCGCTTGCTTACATTAGCGAACATGCAACCGTTGATGAAGGAACTATTATCATGCATCATGCAGTTGTGAATGCCAATGCCAAAATCGGAAAATGCGGAATAATTAACTCAAAAGCATTGATTGAACATGAAGCTATAATTGGCGACTTCACTCACATTTCGACGGGTACAATCATTAACGGGCAGACGAATATTGGTAATCAATGTTTTATCGGAAGTAACACTGTAGTTTCAAATAATACAGCTATCGTTGAGGATACAATTATTGCAGCGGGGTCACAGGTTTTAAAAAACATTATTGAAAAAGGCACATACATTGGTAATCCTCTGCGTAAAGTGAAATAATCATGCTCAAAAACAGAACAACACCGCATAATGCAACCCTGCTTGAGGCATTAAAAAAAATGGATGTCCTCGATAAAAAGTTGCTCATTGTATTGAAAGAAAATAAGTTTTTTGGATTGCTCAGTGCCGGCGACATTCAACGCGCTATCATTCAAAACAAGCCATTGGAAACCCAGGTTGCAGATATTTTACGTAAAAACATCCGCATTGCCAAACCGGAAGACAATTTTGAAACCATCCGGCAAATGATGTTTGATTTCCGTATGGAGCTTTGTCCGGTGGTGAATGAGCAGCAAGAAATAGTAAAGGTTTATTTTTGGGAGGAAGTTTTTCATGAAAAGAAACCACAGCCAAAAGCATCTTTCAACTTGCCTGTTGTAATTATGGCCGGAGGTTTCGGTACTCGTCTAAAACCACTCACCAATGTTTTACCCAAGCCATTGATTCCCATTGGTGATAAAACCATGCTCGAAGAAATATTTGATCGCTTTCATCCATATGGTTGCAACCACTTTTACCTTTCAGTTAACTACAAGGCTGAGCTGATTAAATTTTACCTCGACAGCCTGAAACTTCCTTTTCAAATAGACTATTTCATCGAAGAAAAACCATTGGGTACTGCCGGCAGCTTAAATCTGCTGAAACATTCCATATCAGAAACTTTTTTTGTGAGCAATTGTGATATCATTATTGAGCAGGATTATGCAGAAATTCTGAGTTATCATCAGGAAAACAAGAATGAAATAACATTGGTCGCAGCTTTAAAACATTACTCCATACCTTACGGAACACTTGAAACCGCTGAAAACGGAAAACTACTATCCTTGCATGAAAAACCTGAATTGACTTTCAAGATCAACAGCGGCATGTACATTTTAGAACCGCATCTACTCGATGAAATTCCGGAGAACGAATTTTATCACATCACACAATTGATAGAAAAGATCATGCAAAGAGGAGGCAAAGTTGGCGTTTTTCCTGTCAGCGAAAAATCCTGGAAAGACATTGGCGAGGCACATCTTTTGAAACAGTATTTCAACAATGGAAACTAAGCGCATTTTAATAATCTCAGAAGCGCATCTGATTAAAACTTTTGTGCTGCCCACCATTAAAAAGCTCAAGGCTGAGACCAATAGCCAGTTCGATTGCTTTATCGTTTCACCAATTTCTCAAAAAGACAGGCACATTTTGGAAAGTGTTTTCAACAATGTTTTTTCCAATAATCACATCAGAGGCATTATTGCGAAAATACCAAGAATCAGAGTTTTCTTTGGGCGCTATGGAAGGAGTAAACTCGCAAAAGCTTTGCCTGCTTATGATGTAGCCCATGTACATTTTCACCACCATTATTTCTCCTATTTCACACCTATTATCCGTCAAAAAGCTAAAACGTTTTATATCACCTTTTTTGGATCTGATTTTAACCAGATAGAACCATTCAGGCACAAGCACAACCTCAAATCCGTGAAATTGGCAGATGCTATTTTTGCAACCAATGAAACCCTGCTTAGTAAGGTTGCTGAAAAATATCGTCTTGCTGAACGGGAAATCAAATCAGACATTCTAATGCCTTTGATGGATACTTTTGATGTGTTTGAAAAATATTTAGAAAAAAACACACGGCAATCAGCAAAAACACAATGGGAAACCAATGAATTATTTATTGTTGGCGGTTATAGTGCTGCACCTATCACCCAACATGCCAAAATAATTGAAGCACTTGTCAACAATAAAAGTAAGCTTGCTAAAGCACGAATTATTTTTCCTATGACTTATGGCCATTTGGCCGAAAAAACCAGATCAGAAGTCAAATCATTTTTGGCCGAAAAAAAACTTGATGCTAAAGTGCTTGAAGAATTCCTTACGCTTGAGAAACTGCTAGCATTGCGTCTTGCCGCTGATATTTTTATCCACATTCAAAGCCGCGATCAAATGGCGGCCTCCATGCTCGAGCACCTTGCTGCCGGCAGTGTGGTAATCACCGGCAAATGGTTACCCTATGAAAGCCTCATTGAAAAAGGGGTCTTTATGATTCGCATAGAATCGCCGGATGAGCTTTCAAATGCATTGGCTGATGTGCTGGAAAACCTTGATGATTATAAACAAAAGTCGAAAATTAACAGGAAGATCATTCTCAATATGATGAGCTGGGAAAACATCAAACAAAACTGGTACAAATACTACGAACTGGAGGCAAAGGCATGAGTGGATTCTCCGGCATAGTGGTTTTTGATAATAAGCTTAAGGCTAAATTGAAATCTTTTCAATTTCCTCAAAAAACACAAGGTTTTTTCGAGCTTCAAAATGAAGTAAACGCTGATGACTATATCATCCGGCACTATACGAATGGTAAGTTTTTAAAAGATAAAGTATTAATTGCTGAAGATGAAATATGTTTTGGTTTTGACGGGATCAAGTTACAAAGCGGCGATTTCAATATAAACGACTCAAAGGCTGATTTCATCACTAAAATTACCAAAACCAAAGGAGCCTTTAGCGCACTGCATTATGATCAGTCAGCAAAGGAATTAACACTTTTTGCTGACCATACAGCATCACGTCAGCTCTTTTATTTTTGGAGCAAGGAATTTGCAGCTTTTTCAAGTTCGATATTTCTTTTGAGAGAAATTTTAGCGCATTTCAATATTAAAACAAGCCTGTCCGAACTGGCATCCTATATGATGCTTTCGTTGGGATATCTTCTCGAGGATTTTACTTTAGTCAATGAAATAAAAAAAATAAAAGCAGGGGAATACATCAGTATAAGCAATGATAAAGTCACACATTATCAGTATCACAACTATTACAGAGAAACTGCATTTTCGAAAGTAAACGATGAATTAATCGAAGAACTTGATATTCGTTTCCGGAAGTCGCTGGAACTGGAATATCAAAAAGACCTGACATACGGCTATGACCACCTTGCCACATTAAGCGGAGGCCTTGATTCGCGCCTGAATGTAATGTTGGCTCATGAGTATGGCTTTGAGAATATTACTGCATTAACTTTTAGCGAAGGTTTTAAATCGGATGAGTTAACTGCGCGTAAAATTTCATCTGATTTGGCCTTAAAACACATCGTGCTTTTACTTAACAATGGCTTCCAACTATACGACATCGAAACGCCTTTGCGCCTGAACAACTGTGCAGTATATTATTTTGGTGCTGCACAAACACTTGCTGCAGTCAAACAATTGAGCTTTAAACAATATGGTTTATTTCATAATGGTGTCTTGGCCGAAAGCAGCAAAGGAGGTTACCTAAATGCACCATATCACCAAGCCCCAAGTCTACAAAGGCGTTATGCTGTTTCGGATAAACTCTTTAGCAGAATTGGAGATGATTTGGTTAAGAGTATTTTACAGTCCTATCCCAACGATGAAATGTTTGTAACCTACAACCGGGGCTTTAATGCTATACATAACGGGACCTGGATGACACTTCCTTTCACCGACACTACTTATTCTTATATGGATTTGGAGTTTGCTGATCTTGCCTATTCCATCAATCCCGCTTTGCGTTGCGAAGGCAGGCTTACTATTGATTGGATGCAAAAAACCCATCCTTTACTCATGAACTATCCATGGAAGTATGGGATTAATCCTACCAATGATAAATCAAAGATTTTTGTTGCCAAATTAGCCTACAAACTCAAAAGGAAGTTTCTTGGGACAAATGATGTTCCCGTACCATTTGATGAATGGTTTAAAAAAGATAATAATCTGCGTACATTTATTGATTATCAATTTGCAAAAAGCATTAGCTGGCCATATTTGTCGGAACCACTGAAAAAAGATGTAAAAAGTCTTTTTGAGCATGGAAGTGTTACGGAAAAGTTTTTATCTGTGTCTTTTTTAAAATCAATCGAGTTACTATTCATAAGAACGAATGAATAAGTTCCTTTCACCCTACATTGAAGAGATAAAAAATGTCTCCAATAAAGGACTGTTTCATCTTTTTACAGCCAATGGTCTGATTTATTTGGTTGGCTTTGCTTCTCAACTTTTTGTTGCCGGATTACTTGATCCCGCTGATATCGGCCGGATAAAAATCATGCAGGCATACATTGGATTAACTTCAATTGGTGTGGGCCTTGGGTTTAACACCTCTATGATTAAACGATTAGCCGGTGTTACAAACGAAAAGGAAAAGGCTCGGCTGTTGCAGTTGACCTTAATAATTTCGTTAGGATCATTTGTTGTATTTTATTTTTTACTACTGCTTTTAAATTACTTAAAACTGATATCTACTGACCATATTATCATTAATCTTTTTCCTTTTTATGCTTTATTTTTGTTGCCTTTAGGATTACAATCCATGCTAATAGCCTTTTACCAGGCGAACAAGGAAATACAAAAAATGGCTAAGTTGCAATTTGTAGCCAAAATATTTACTGTTGTTCTGATAGTAAGCCTTACCTATCTATTGGGTTTAAAAGGATATGTTTTTGCCATTCCGGTTGCAGGATTAATAACAATTTTTATTCTATTAATGCGTCTTAATGGCACATACCAAAAAGCGTTAATAAAAAGATATAAGTTTTCTAAACAAGATTTTAAGGAACTTTGGTTGCTTGCAAAGTTTGCATTGGCCGCAAACGTCTTGGGTAACTTGTTCACTTCTGTAGATATCTACATTGTCAACTACATGATTGAAGACAGAGAATTGGTAGGTTATTATATGTTTGCTTTAACCCTTGTTGACGTAATGAACATATTGCCTGCTACCATCCAACAAATTGCCTACCCTTATTTTACTGATAAGGCAATTGATAAAACCAGCTGGTTGCATTACTATCAAAAATACAATAAACTAAACCACGTTTTTTTAGTTTTAATAAGTTTGATAGCTCTATTTGTGGTGCCTTTATTTGTGAAATTTGCTTTTCAGGGCAAATACGATGCTTCTTTACATTTTTATGTGTTCCTTATGATTGCCTGGTTGCTTACACGATTGAATGGGATGAAAGGAACGGCGCTGATGGGGGCAGGAAGGTTCGATTTAAATATGTATAGCAGCCTGTTAAGCCTACTGTTTACGTTGGTCTTGTTATTGGTTCTCGGGTATTATCTTGATCTGAACGGAATTGTTGCAGCAAGAATTGTTTCGGGTATAGGAGCCTATCTGATCACGTTTTTAATTTTTAAAAAATTCAGGAACAAAATATTAGCATGAAAGAATTCCCTAAATATTTTTACTGGTTGGATATGATGCGATTTATCGCTGCTTTGCTAGTTGTTTTTTCGCATACAAGAGGTTTTTTTATTGTTGATTGGGGTACATTGCCAGCCGATTCAAAGAACTTATTGAGTGCTTTCTTTTATGGATCAACCCGTTTGGGAATAAATGCAGTTTTCCTTTTTTTTATTTTGAGCGGTTTTTTAGTAGGAGGGAAAGTTATCTATCGTATACATGATAAATCGTTTGATTTAAAAAGCTATACCATAGACAGGGCAGTCAGAATTATGCTACCATTAATTGGAGCATTGCTATTAATAGTAACCGTTGATAATATTACCGGAAAAGATGTGCATTATGGAAGGGTAATAGGTAATTTATTCTCACTCCAGGGAATTCTTGTTGAAACAGCCAGCGATCCATTATGGTCTCTATCATACGAAGCTTGGTTCTATATTGCTATGGGGGGAATTGCCTTGCTGCTTACTTCTAGCACAAAGCGTTTAAAATACCCTGCTTATGTAATTATTTTTGCTTCAGCTTTAGCTTTTACTAAACTTGAGGCTACTTATGCAATGATCTGGTTTTTAGGTGCATTTTCTGTTCTATTGTTCCCATTGAAAAAAGTTACACTAACACTTGTATTTTCCGGTTTCTTAATGATCATCCTAATAAGTTTACTTCAAATAAGCGTAGAATCAAGGTCTGTTGATCTTCAACACTTAAGGCAATATCTGCCACCTGAGAATACACTTGTTGTGTTATTTGGTGTTACCGCAAACTTTTTTATGCTGGCACTGATTAGTTTAAAACCTACCAAAACATTTTGGATAAGATTAGACTCATTAGGCACTTTTTTGACATCTTTCTCCTATACCCTCTATTTAACTCACACCCCAGTTTTGCAATTACTTAAACATTTTGGATTCCCTAAAAGTTCTGAGTTAAATATTATGACCTTTCTAAATTATTTCACCGTGGTAATTATTACATTAATTGTTGCTTACCTCATTTACTTACCTTTCGAAAAGCAAACAAAAAACGTGAAAAAATATATCCGAAAAATTGTCTAACATGCTAAACATGAAGTATAACATACTCTATTTTGCTTTTGTAAGTTCCAACTACGGCGGCGTTGAGCAAAAAATTCTGGCACAGTTTGATGCTTTGAAGGCAATTCATCCAGCTACTTATCTTTATCTTGTCAGCACATTTAAGCCAGGATTGGCTCTGGAAAAGGAAATCTCAAAAAGAGAAGATCTAATTGTTTTGGTAAATACAATCGTAAAAAATCCGCTTAAAAGAAGAAAAGAGAAATTTGACCTAATTGTCAATAGCCTTAAAAATTATTTACCACACAATACAATCATATACTTCAGGTATCCCAATGCAGATTTTATCTTTTGCAGATTCCTGAAAGAAAATTCATCTTACAAGATAATTACAGAACACCAGGAAATCGAAAACACCTTTAAGAAAGGTAAGTTCAATGGTAATTATCTCCGAAATACTTTTGAGTTGATCTGGGGCAGAAAAGTGCGCAAACTTTTAGCAGGTTTCGTGGGTGTTACTCCTGAGATTACTGCATACGAGCTTTCAATTGCCAAGCAACCAAATAAACCAGCTCTTACAAACGGAAATGGTATTCATGTCGAAAAATATCCTGTTCGACAGCCTATGTTAGAAAAACCCAATGAAATAAAAATTCTTTTTGTTGGCGCAGGATACCGCACTCATGGATTGCATCGCTTGCTTAAGAGCATGGCAAACTTTAAAAAAGAACATCAAGATGCAAAGTATGATATTATTTTGAATGTAGCAGGAGATAGCAATGAAATGCTGTACAATATAGAGCTGGTTAAAGAACTAGGTTTGCAGCAGAATGTACACTTTTTAGGTCAATGTGAGCGTGAAGCGTTAAACCAGCTCTATGACTGGGCTGATGTTGCAGTTGGTAGTTTGGGTATCCACAGAAAGGGGTTGAGTTATACTTCAGAACTCAAAGCAAGAGAATACTATAGCCGCGGTATTCCATTTTTTTGGAGCACCATGGATGAGGATTTGCCGAAAGATAACCCGTATGTACTAAACCTGGAAGCAAATGAGCACCCTTTCAACATGGATGAGGTGATTAGATTTGTGGAATCGATCAGGGAAAAACAGACACATCCAATTGAAATGCGAAAATACGCCGAAACCCACCTCGACTGGAAGCATAAGATGAAAAAGTTGAAAGTGTTTTTTGATCAGATCGTGTTGGAAACAAGTTAAGAGCGCAAAACATGCCAAAATTTTTTTTCAATTCCTGGTTTAGTTTGGCAGTATTTGTTGTACTGGTCATTTTTGTTCCGTATCGGGTTTCCTTTCTCTCACTTAAGCCGTCAGATTTTTGGCTCTTTGCCGTATTGTTTTACCAATACAATTCAGGCAACAACTTCAGCATTCAGTTTAAAGGGCGTAAATTGTTGGTACGTTTCGGAATCATCCTTGGCATTACTGCTGTTTTAGGTACTTTTTTGCAAGCCTTTAGCGATGGTACCCCCATAAATGCTGCTTTTATAAGTCATTTTTACCGTTTCTTTAGGTTTTTCCTCATTTTTAAATTTGTTGAAAACATCGTCCTTTCCAATTCATTTACTGTTTCTGAAAAGTTTCTGAAAACTTATACCTGGATTGGCGGCGTTGTGTTTTTAATGTCATTTATCGAGTATTTCTATATTCAGCCATACAGCAGTATTATTTTAGGGCTTTATTATGTTGCTCCGGAAGAAACATTAACCTCCTATCTTCATGAAATTGGGAGGCTTTCAGGTGTAATGGGAAATCCCAATGCTACAGCAATAACCATTTTATCATTTCTAATTTTCCCCTCAATATTGCTCATCCAAAAGCAGTCAAGCTTTAGGGTAAAACTTATAAGCATTTCCTTTGTCTTTACAGGCATTTACATCCTTCTTATCATGACGGCATCCAGGACAGCAATTTTATTAAGCCTTTTACTGATAACAATCTTGTTGTCATTGTCCTTTACTAAGATAAGTTTCTTTACACGCCTTGCATTAATATCTATTTCTTCATTGGTTATTCTCTATTTTGTAGTAGATGCTTTTCAGATCTCCTTTGAGTTATCTGACAGGGTATTGAATCTGGCACAAGGAAGAAATACCCTGGGGGAAAAAGCAGGCGTAATTGAAATTATGGGTCGTGAATTTTTGTGGAAAGACCGGATTGACAACTTCCAAGAAAATGGCCATTTTCTATCTGTAATAACCGGAATGGGTTACACAAAAATCTATAAGGATTATGCCGATAACGGGCTGTTCTCATCCTTTCTTAATCTTGGTTTAGTTGGCTTGTCACTTCGGATTATGATATATATATTAGTAGTAAAGTTGGTATTCAAGTATGGTATAAGAATTTTTCGTCAGGATGAACAACAAGTCTCCATAGTGGCTTTTAGCATGATAGCATTCTTTTTTTTGGCATGGGAGATAACTGCCGAGACAGTAGAACATATAAAAGTCGGACAATTATTTTTTCTGTTTGTCTCACTTGGTGCAGTATCCGTTGCCAGGTATTTAAATTCGAATCGTAACAAAAATGAATATACTAATTAACTGTAGCAACTTACGCGTTGGAGGGGGGCTGCAGGTAGCACACTCTTTTTTAAATGAAATTAAAAATAATGAGAATCACCAGTTTGTTGTAATATTATCCTCTGCCATGGATGAAATTATTGATTCAACTGCCTTCTCAAAAAACTTCACTTTTTATAAATACACCATAACCCCCTCAGTATTTAAATCGCTTACAGGTAATGATAAATTCTTAACAGATGTTGAACGAAAACATCAAATAGATCGGGTTTTTACAGTTTTTGGACCATCGTACTGGAGACCAAAAGCAAAACATATTTGTGGTTTTGCTAAGTCGCAATATATTTTTAAAGATTCTCCTTTTTTTGAAATTATTTCGAATGTCCAAAAATCAAAACTAAGAATTAAGGAATCAATCCAAATGTTCAGTTTTGAAAAACAGTGTGATTGCTTTATTACAGAAAACGAAAGTGTAAGTGATCGTCTAAGAAGTAAAGTCAAAGGAAAGCCTGTTTTTACAGTAACCAATACATATAACCAAATTTTCAATAATCCTGATTTATGGGATAAAAGTATTGTTTTGCCTCATTTCAATGGTACTACATTGTTGACAATATCAGCTAATTATCCCCATAAGAATCTACAGATCATTCCATCCATCATTGATTATTTAATTGAGAAGTATCCGGATTTTAAATTTCGATTTATTGTAACTTTACATAAATGCGATATCCCCAAAATAACCGAACGGCATTATCCTTATGTTCTGTTTGTAGGAAAGGTGAACATTAATCAATGTCCATGGCTTTACAAGCAATCATCCTTTATGTTTTTACCAACATTACTTGAGTGTTTTTCCGCCTCATATCCTGAGGCTATGGTCATGCAGGTCCCCATTATTACAACTAACCTTCCGTTTGCTAGGGGTATTTGCGGAGAGGCTGCAATTTATTTCGATCCGTTATCAGCATCTGATGCCGGAGATAAGATTTATTCTTCAAGCATGAATTTTGATTTGATAAATAGTTTGGTACAAAAAGGTCGCAACCAATTAAATTCTTTTGATAACGCAAAATTACGAGCGCAGAAATATTTAAATTTAATTACAAACTAGTAGTTATGAAAAAAGCATTAATAACCGGCGTTACCGGGCAAGATGGCGCGTATTTAAGCGAATTTCTTTTAAAAAAAGGGTACGAAGTTCATGGTATAAAAAGACGCTCTTCGCTGTTTAATACAGATCGGATTGATCATCTTTACCAGGATCCGCATTTCCCAAATCGTAACTTCTTTTTACACTATGGCGACATGACAGACAGCATGAATCTGACACGTATCATTCAGGAAGTTCAACCGGATGAGATATATAACCTGGCGGCTCAAAGTCATGTAAAAGTAAGCTTTGAAACGCCCGAATACACAGCCAATGCCGATGCGTTAGGGACGCTGCGCATATTGGAAGCTGTTCGCCTATTAGGTTTAACTAATAAAACCCGTATTTATCAGGCTTCAACATCAGAGTTGTATGGTTTGGTTCAGGAGGTGCCTCAATCAGAAAAAACCCCATTTTATCCCCGCTCTCCTTATGCTGTGGCAAAAATGTATGCTTATTGGATAACCGTTAACTACAGGGAAGCATACAACATGCACTGCAGCAATGGAATATTGTTTAATCATGAATCACCCGTGCGGGGAGAAACTTTTGTAACACGAAAAGTAACAAGAGCTGTTAGCAGAATAGCTTTGGGTTTGCAACAAAAAGTTTTTATGGGCAACTTGAATTCTAAACGAGATTGGGGCCATGCAAAAGATTTTGTGAAAGGAATGTATCTAATCTTACAACAAGACGAACCATCTGATTATGTATTGGCAACAGGAATCACTACATCAATAAGGGATTTCATCAAACTATCATTTAATGAGATTGGATTAGAAATATCTTTCTTCGGGGAAAATGAAAATGAAAAGGGTTATTTAACGGAAATAAACTCAGCATTGTTTAAGGAAAAAGTAGGCGAAAAATTTATCCCTGGCATATTAGAAAAAATCAATAACAAAGAAATAATTTTAGAAGTTGATCCCATGTATTTCAGACCAACCGAAGTTGATTTATTAATTGGTGACCCAACTAAAGCAAATGAAAAACTTGGCTGGTATCCCGAGTACGATCTCAAAGGTTTAATTAAAGATATGATGGCATCAGATATCAAGTTAATGAAACGGGATAATTATCTAAAAGAAGGTGGATTTTACATCAATAATTATTTTGAATAAAACACGATAAAATGAAAGTTTTACTTACCGGTAGCAATGGCATGGTTGGTAAAAACCTGATATCTTGTCTGCCACCCGACATTCAACTACTTAGCCCGTCCTCAGCTGTTCTCGATTTGCTTAATTTTGAGATTACAATCGATTATCTTTCAAAACACCAACCGGAATTAATTATTCATGCTGCTGGCATTGTAGGTGGGATTCAGGCAAACATTAATCATCCAGTCAGATTTTTACGTGAAAATACTTTGATGGGCCACAATTTAATATGGGCAGCTTATGAGTTGGCAATACCGTATTTTCTTAATTTAGGCAGTTCATGTATGTACCCAAAAAATGCTCAGAATCCACTAAAAGAAAAATTTATCTTAAAAGGAGAACTAGAGCCTACGAATGAAGGTTATGCTATAAGTAAAATATTTGCACAACGGTTTTGTAATTATGTGAATCGTGAAAAAGGTACTAGTAATTATAAAACAATTATTCCCTGCAATTTGTATGGACGATATGATAAGTTTGATGCCGAGTGGGGACACATGATTCCTTCCGTCATAAGAAAAATTCATTATGCAAAGGTTAACAACGAACCGTTTGTATCAATATGGGGTGATGGCAGTGCCAGAAGAGAATTTATGTTTGCAGCAGATTTTGCTGATTTTGTTTGGTTTGCTGTTAAAAATTTTGGTCAATTACCCGAAACCATGAATGTTGGATTAGGTTTCGATTACTCCATAAATGATTATTATAAAGTGATTGCCGAAGTGATAGGTTTTAAAGGTATATTCAAGCATGATACATCCAAACCGGTTGGCATGAAACAAAAATTAGTGGACGTCACACAACAAAAAAAACTGGGTTGGGTACCAAAGACTGATTTAAAAAATGGAATAATGGAAACATATCAATATTTTCTGGAATTAAATAATTAAAAAAATGACAAAAAAATATACATTAGCCACAACAACCTGGGACCATGCTGAGTACGATGCAATGCAGAAGGTTATCAAGTCAGAAATGTTTACCATGGGGCCAAAGGTGTTTGATTTTGAAAAACAATTTGCAAAATACTTCTCAAAAAAATATGCAATAATGGTAAACTCTGGCAGTTCCGCAAATTTAATTATGATTGCTGCCTTACGATATTCACAAAAATATTCATTGAATGAAGGTGATGAAGTAATTGTTCCGGCTGTAAGCTGGTCAACAACCTACATGCCTTTACAACAATATAATCTAAAACTAAAATTTGTAGATATTGATCTTGATACGTTAAACTTTAATTTATCAGCTTTAGAGGAAGCAATTACAGACGATACTAAAGCAATATTCGCAGTAAATTTATTGGGTAATCCAAATAATTTTGATGAGATAGAAAGAATAATAGGAAATAGAAACATACTTCTCCTGGAAGATAATTGCGAGTCGATGGGGGCAAAATTTAACGGGAAGCTTGCTGGAGGATTTGGCTTAATGGGTTCATTCAGCTCTTTTTTTAGTCATCATATTTCCACGATGGAAGGGGGTATTGTAATCACAGATGATGAAGAGCTTTATCATATAATGCTATCATTAAGAGCACATGGCTGGACGCGAAATCTACCTGATGTAAATTTGGTAACTGGAACTAAATCAAAAAATAATTTTGAAGAATCTTTTAAATTTGTTTTACCCGGGTACAATCTAAGGCCTTTGGAGCTGAGTGGCGCTATTGGTTTGGAACAGTTAAAAAAGTTGCCGCATATTATTGAAAAACGAAGAAGTAACGCATTAAACTTTCTTGAAATTGTCAAAGATTTTGATTGGCTAATTCCACAAAAAGAAATAGGGGAAAGTAGTTGGTTTGGGTTTTCACTTGTTATTCACCCTGAAAGTAATATAACAAGAGATCAATTAATTGCTGCTCTTCAAAAATTCAATATTGAATACAGGCCTATTGTTGCTGGTAACTTTCTTAAAAATCCTGTAATTAAGTTTTTTGATTATGCTGTTGCAGGCAATACTCAAAATGCTGATATAATTGATTCAAGAGGCCTCTTTATTGGGAACCATCATTTTGATTTAACCGTTGAATTTGAATTACTAAAAAAAGCTCTTTTAACGATTCGATAATGTTTTTATCCGAATAGGAATTTTTATGTATCACCAAGAATACACCACTTGTTTCAGTTGATTTCCTCATCCAAAACAATGAAGATTGTTTTTTACTTGGGCTAAGAAAGAACCAACCTGCAAAATCATATTGGTTCGTACCTGGAGGCAGAATTAGGAAAAACGAAACTTTAATAGAAGCTCAGAAAAGAGTTCTTTTTAATGAATTGCAGATATGTCATGTCAACAGCCTTGAATTTTTAGGTGTTTTTGAGCATTTTTATTCCGAAAACTTTTTTAATAATTCTGCATTTGGAACACATTACATTGCCCTATGCTATCATTTCATTTTGGATGTAGATAGATTAGATGAAATGAAATTTGATGAGCAGCATACTTCTTTTCAGTGGTTTCCATCATATCTTTTGTTATCTGATCCCAATGTTCATGTTTATTCCAAGAACTACTATGATGCATTAAAACAACCCAAATTGTAAAATATAATAAATGCGACAAATCCTCCAATCTCTAAAAACCGGCACCACAAAGCTTGAAGAAGTACCAGTCCCCATGGTTTCACGTGGTCATGTACTTATACAGACTACCTGTTCCCTTGTGTCGCTGGGTACTGAGCGTATGCTTGTTGAGTTCAGTAAATCCAACCTATTTGCTAAAGCGCGTCAGCAGCCCGAAAAAGTTAAACAGGTGTTTGATAAAATCAAAACAGAAGGATTGTTCCCCACCCTTGAGGCTGTTTTCAACAAACTTGAACAACCACTTCCATTGGGATACTGTAATGTCGGCCAAGTTATTGGCATTGGAGAAGGAGTGACAGAATTTGCCATCGGCGATCGGGTGGCATCCAATGGTCCACATGCCGAAGTGGTGAACATACCGAAAAATTTAGTAGCTAAAGTGCCTAAAAATGTAACTGACGAAGAAGCTGCTTTTACGGTAATAGGCTCCATAGGATTGCAGGGCATACGGCTTTGCAATCCAACTTTTGGAGAGACAATTGTTGTCACAGGTCTTGGGTTAATAGGTCTGCTAACCGCACAGATGCTGCTTGCAAACGGTTGTCGTGTGATCGGCATTGATATCGACGCTGAAAAATGTGCTTTAGCAGAAAAGTGGGGCGTAATACCTGTGAATGCTGCCTCAGGCAATGAGCCTGTTAAAGCCGTGCTGGAAGCTACTAATGGTATTGGTGCTGATGGCGTTATCATAACTGCCTCAGCTAAAAATAATCAAATCATTTCGCAGTCTGCCCAAATGAGTCGAAAACGCGGCCGCATTGTGCTTGTGGGTGTAGTTGGACTGGATATCAATCGCGCTGATTTTTATGAAAAAGAACTCACTTTTCAGGTTTCTTGTTCTTATGGCCCAGGTCGTTATGACGAAAATTATGAACAAAAGGGTCAGGATTATCCACTCCCTTTTGTGCGATGGACCGAAAAACGCAATTTCGAAGCCATTCTACACGCTATAAGCATTGGTCGATTAAATGTAAAACAACTTATCACCGAAGTAGTAGAGTTGGATGACTATCAGAAAATATATGAAAATATAGGCTCCAGTAAGGCAATTGCGTCTATTCTAAAATACGGAAAGGGTATATCTTCTTCGAACAGTTCAGATTCATGGTCTAACACAGTGATTTTGACGAATCGTTCTTTCAAAGGTAGCAAAGGTGTTTTAGGCATAATCGGATCTGGAAATTTTACAAAAATGACGTTGCTCCCTGCCTTAAAAGGGACAGGTGCATTCTTTAAATATATTGCTTCCAGTGGTGGAGTTACAGGAACTGTATTAGCGAAAAAATTTGGTTTCACCCATAGTACTACCGATTACAACCAAATCCTCAGCGACCCTGAAGTTGACACAGTTTTCATAACTACTCGTCACAATACACACGCAAAATTTGCCATAGAAGCCCTCCGCGCAGGAAAGCATACCTTCGTAGAAAAACCACTCGCCCTCAACCCTGAAGAACTCAACAGTATCCTCGAGGTCTACAGCTCACTCCCTCATCACTTAACTAATTCTCCTTCATTAACAGTAGGTTTCAATCGCCGCTTTTCTGCACACATACAGGCTATTAAAAAGGCCATTGGGAACAATCCCGGTCAACTCAATATCGTTGCTACCATGAATGCAGGAGCAATTCCAGACAACGTTTGGGTACATGACCTTCAGATTGGTGGAGGACGCATAATAGGGGAAGCCTGTCATTACATAGATCTGTGTGTTTTTTTGACAGGATCAGAGATTGCTTCCGTTTGTATGAGCAGTATGGGCGAAAATCCAAAAGAGAATACGGATAACGCAAGTATATTACTCAAATTTAAAAATGGCTCCAATGCCGTAATCAACTATTTTGCCAATGGATCAAAATCCTACAGCAAAGAAAGAATAGAAGTATTTTCACGTGAACGTATCTTCATAATTGACAACTTTCGCACAACAAAAGGTTATGGAGCTAAAGGTTTTCGTAATATCAAAACAAAAATTGACAAGGGTCACAAAGCTCAGTTCCAAACCTATATCAAACGTATAAAAGAAGGTGGGGAACCGCTTATTCCAATAAATGAAATCGTTAATGTTACAAAGGCTTCTTTTGCAGCCATTCAGTCTCTGAAGGAAAAACGTTGGGTAGATGTTGTTTAGCTTTGGCTTTGGATGGTTCATCCATTATTAAGCAAAAACGTCTACAATTTTGATCTAAGAGATAAGTGTAACCCTAAAGTACTTGTATCTGCCAATGCTAGTGCTGAAGCTAATTCTAACGTTAATGCCAACGCCAAAACTAAATATCGAGCCAGGGCAAAAATAAAGGCTAACGCCAACGTAAAAGCTAATTCCAATGCTAACGCTAACACCAATGCCAACGTCCCCCCCTATGAGGAACATATGCGGGTACGACACCTGGAAAAGCGCAATCCAAATTGTAAAAGAAATTTATAGCCTTTCGACTAAATTTCCTTTTCCAGAAAAATATGGACTTGTGCCTTAATTCCAAAGAGTTTCTATATCAATTGCTTCAAACATTGCAGAAGAAGCAGTCAGAAAATCCGAAAAATAATTCAGTCAATTTCTACATATAGCTCAAGGATCTGCTTTTGAAGTTGAAACGCAAATTATTTTTAGCACAGGAACTTAGATTTTTTGATAATGTTGAACTTTCTGGATTTTTTGAAAAGTTTCATGTTCTGCAGAAACAAATAAATCATTTAACCGACAAATTGCCATAACCAAAGCTAACGCCCAAGCCAATGCTAATGCCAATAAAAATAGACCTCATCGCTGGTGCACGTCCCAACTTCATGAAAATCGCACCTATTATTGACGCCATTCATCAAGCCCAATTAGAAGGAGAAAACATCCAGTATCGACTCGTCCATACAGGACAGCATTACGATAAAAATATGTCTGATAGTTTTTTCGAACAGCTTGGTATACCTGATCCTCATGTAAATTTAGGAGCAGGAGGAGGAACACAGGCTGAGCAAACGGCAGCCATCATGATTGGTTACGAAAAATTACTGATGCAAGAAAAGTCCGATCTTTGCCTTGTGGTCGGTGATGTAACCTCCACAATGGCTTGCAGCATAACAGCACAAAAACTCCAAGTAAAAGTTGCTCATGTTGAAGCAGGTATTCGTTCTGGCGATTGGACTATGCCTGAAGAAATAAACCGCATGGTCACTGACAGTATCACAAACTACTTTTTCACAACTACTGAAATTGCCAATAACAACTTGCGCAATGCTGGCATTCCGGAGGATCGCATCTTCTGGGTAGGTAACACCATGATTGATACTCTCCTTAAGCACCGTTCTCGCTTTCAAAAACCCTCTCTATGGGATGAAATCGGCCTGAAAGAAAAAAGTTACATTGTGCTGACCCTTCACCGCCCCGCAAACGTGGACGAACAAGAAAAGTTAAAAGAATTTTTGGGTGAAATAATTAACTCCTCGCGTAATCTACCAATCATCTTCCCCGTACATCCCAGAACTGCTAAAATAATAGAATCCTTTTTGAAAGCCAATGGCCAAAATCTAATGGCCAATGGCCAACGGCCAATATTTAGCAACCTTCATATCATCCCCCCCCTCGGCTACCTCGAATTTAACTACCTCGTTGAGCGTGCATTTGCTGTCATAACTGACTCCGGCGGAATAACGGAAGAAACTACTGTTATGGGTATTCCTTGTATGACTTTAAGAGATAATACTGAACGACCTGAAACCATCATTATAGGCACTAATGAACTTCTTGGAACGAATCCGAAAGCCATTAAACCTGCAATGGATAAACTTTTCTCCGGCAAATGGAAAAAAGGCAGTATCCCTGAAAAATGGGATGGGCACTCTGCTCAACGTATTGTTAGAACACTGCTATCACTCAAACATTAAAACCTACTCCCCTCCATTCTCTCCATCTTCCATTGTCAAAAATGCTTCACCTTAAAACCCTCATCCAGTTAGGTCTTTGGAACGTCGCATACATTTTTTGGTATCGTTTCAGCCTGAAAACAGGTATTCGCCGTTTTTGGTTTCCAACCAGCCAACTGCCTACTGATCAGGATTTTTTCAGGCCTGTTGTGCAAAGACAAGATTACCCCGATGAGTGGAAAAAAAAACTTGTCGAAACTGCAGAAAAAATCCTTTCGGGGCAACTCTGCTATTATTCCTTTCATTGGAAAGACGTTGGCACTCCTCCAAACTGGTTTATCAATCCATTTAATGGCAAAAAATTCCCGAACACGCAGGCCCATTGGACTAAGCTACCCGATTTCCACTCTGAAACCGGCGATATCAAAAACATTTGGGAAGCCTCCCGTTTCGATTGGGTAGTCACTTTATCACGCGCATACGCTGTTACTAATGATGTCCGCTACCTTCAAACCCTCAACGAATGGCTCAAAGACTGGTGTAAACACAACCCACTCAACATCGGCCCTAATTGGAAGTGTGGTCAGGAAGTATCTATTCGGGTTTTTAATCTTATTAATGCATCATTCATACTTCAACAGAACAATAATCCAACCACTGCACTAATTCAATTGATAGAAGCCCATCTTAAACGTATTCAGCTTAACATCTGTTACGCCATTGCTCAGGACAACAATCATGGCACCAGCGAAGCAGCAGGCCTTTTCATTGGTGGGAGCTGGCTATCCAATATTAACGTCTCCCAAAAGCTTTTTGGGGCCAAATCAAAGGCCCAAGCTTACACCCAAAAAGGTCGCTATTGGCTCGAGAACCGTGTAAGAAAACTCATCAGCGAAGATGGAAGTTTTTCCCAACATTCTGTAAATTATCATCGTGTCATGCTTGACACCCTTTCTTTCTCAGAGTTTTGGCGACTTACAAACAACGAAAAACCATTTTCAGCTCACTTTTATTCAAAAGCAAAGGCAGCAACGACTTGGCTATATCAGCTCACCGATAACCACTCAGGTAATGCTCCGAATATAGGTGAAAATGACGGTGCAATGCTTCTGAACCTACATGGTTGCTCTTATCGTGACTTCAGACCTTCTCTTGAATTAGCTGGTTTTTTGTTTTTGAATAAAATATCTTTAAATACGGAAGCTCAAGAACCACTATTTTGGATGAAGCTTACGAATAAGGATAATGCATCCCAGTTTCAACCCAGAATCTCAAAATGCTACAAATCTGGTTATGTAACTATAGTTGATGGACAAATCTGGTCACTCCTTCGATTTCCTTTTTTTAAATTTAGACCATCTCACAACGACGTCTTTCACTTTGACCTATGGTGCAAAGGAAATAATTTTATTTGCGATGCTGGCACCTTTTCCTACAATCCTCCTTTAGAAGACCAAAATATTGATCTTAAATCAGTTCATTCACACAATACTATATGTTTTGATGAAAACGAACAAATGCCAAAGCTCAGCAGGTTTCTACTAGGTAATTGGTTAAAAGCGGATAAGATTGGAGAGGTTGTAATAGATAAACAAGGTAATCAAAGTTGGGAGGGTCAATATACGGACAACTTCAACAATAAGCATCATCGAAAGATTAGTACTAATGGTAAAATTTGGCGCATCGAAGACACTATCACAGGAAACTTCAAAATAGCCACAATCGGCTTTAACTTAAACACAACCGAAGCAAAAGTCGAAAACACCACTTGCATCACCCCTTTTGCCATTATAACATTCTCCAACAAATCCAATGCTAACGCTATTGATAACTTATGCATTAAAAATACCATCATCTCTGAACACTACTTCCAAAAACGTATCATTCAGCGTTTAAATATTACTGTCACACAACCTGGTACATACATTACTGTAATTCACCTTACTTGACAAAACCTCTCAACATATTTATCAATTTATTTCTTATTGCTCATTTTTTTAAAATAAAAAATGAAAATACTTTTAGTACACCAATACTTTCTCGAGCAAGATGACCCTGGTGGTTCGCGCTTCAATGAAATGACCCGCATATGGACAGAACACGGTCATCAAATTACGGTTTTGGCGGGAATGATGCATTATACAGGAAATGAAAAACGTCCAGAATACAAAGGGAAATTCATTATAAAAAAACAACATGAAAAGGTCACAGTATGGCGTTGTCATGTCTCAGAATCATACAACACAAATTTTGTGGGTAGATTATGGGCTTACTTTTCTTTCGTTTTTAGCTCGATATGGGCAGGTCTTTTTAAAGCCAAAGACAACTATGACCTGATACTTGTAACATCCCCACCCCTTTTTGTCGGGATTACAGCTTGGGTACTGTCAAAATTCAAAGGTATTCCCTTCGTTTTTGAAGTTCGTGATCTGTGGCCAGAATCAGCAATCGATGCTGGAGTGGTAACCAACAGGCTGATCATAAAATTTTCTTATTGGTTTGAGGCCTTCATATACAAAAGAGCTAAATTAATAAGTGTATTAACCCCTGCTTTTCGGGATATTCTAATTCAAAAAAAGCATGTTCCAGCAGAAAAAATCATCTTTATACCCAATGCTGCTGATTTTTTGCTTTCAGATGAGTTACTTTTTACTTTTGATGCCCACCAATTTCGTCAAGAGCTAGGAATAAATGATCGTTTTGTAATTACTTACGTTGGGGCGCATGGTGTTGCTAATCATCTAATTCAACTTCTTGATGCAGCGGAATTGCTAAAAGATACCAATGTACTCTTTTTGCTTGTTGGAGATGGCATGCAAAAACCAATGCTGAAGAATGAAGCAGGTAAACGTGGTTTAACGAATGTACGTTTTGTTGATTCTGTTCCCAAAAAAGAAGTCTTTAAGTATATAATTGCTTCAGATTTGTGTACATCCGTATTAAAAAGAGTTGATACGTTTAAAACCATTTATAGTAACAAAGCATTTGATTACATGGCATGCAAAAAACCAATTTTACTTGTTATTGATGGGGTATCCAGGCAATTGGTGGAAACTGCTGATTGTGGTGTTTTTGCTGAACCTGAACAACCAGAGGATATTGCAGCTAAGATCAGAAAATATATTGAAAATCCCGACTTGCTAAAGCAACAAGGACAAAATGGATACACATATGCAAAAAAGCATTTTGACAGAACAGTCTTAGCAAATAAATACATTCAGAAACTTCAATCCCTAAAACATTAATATCTCTTCTACCGACCTGTTTTTTTACTATCTATTATACATGATTCAAAAATGTATTTTTCAATCATCAAACCCCTCCTCGACTTTCTCATCAGCCTCCTTTTGTTATTGATACTATCACCGTTATTTCTGCTTATCACCATACTTCTTTTTATATTTAACTCAGGTAACCCTTTTTTCATTCAAACACGCCCTGGCAAAAACGCACGCCTTTTTAAGCTTATCAAGTTCAAAACCATGAACGACCGCCGTGATGCGGCAGGAAATCTTCTCCCCGACGCTGAACGACTCACACCTATAGGTAAATTCATACGCAAAACCAGTCTCGACGAACTTCCTCAGCTCATCAACGTACTTAAAGGCGACATGAGCCTCGTTGGGCCAAGGCCTTTGCTGGTAGAATACCTCCCACTTTACAACAAAACACAAGCTCGTCGTCATGAAGTGCGGCCCGGCATAACAGGCTGGGCCCAGGTCAACGGCCGCAACACCATCAGCTGGGAGCAAAAGTTTGAATACGACGTTTTCTACGTGGATCATTGTAGTTTTAAACTTGATTTAATCATAATCCTTAAGACGCTTATCAATGTTATAAAGTCTGAAGGTATAAATCAACCAGGAGCTGCAACGGCCGAAAAGTTCAATGGGGGTAATTAACAATGTATTTGTACGGAGCAAGTGGACATGCTAAAGTGATCATTGAAATTCTCGAGCTGAAGGGCATTGAGATAAAGGGTTTATTTGATGATAATCCTGCAATAAATAAATTACTTGACTATCCATGTTATGGACCTCTTACGAATGATTATGTTATCGATGAGTTAATTGTTTCAATTGGGGATAATTTGATGCGCAAAAATATTTCTAACCGTTTAAATTGTCAATTTGGTAAGGCTATACATCCTTCAGCTAAGATATCTTCCCGATCAACAATTCGTACGGGGACAGTTGTTATGGCAAATGCAGTTATAAATTCAGGAACAATTGTTGGCAAGCATGTTATCATTAATACTACCGCCTCTGTAGATCATGACTGTATTATTGGTGATTATGTTCATATTTCGCCAAATGCCACCCTTTGTGGCGGGGTTTCTGTTGGAGAAGGAACACACATTGGTGCAGCTGCTGTTATTATTCCAAATATTACTATCGGGAAATGGTCTGTTATTGGTGCAGGTTCTGTGGTAATTCGTGATATCCCAGATTATGCTGTTGTTGTTGGAAATCCAGGTCGAATCATCAAATTACAAACGAAAATTGATCAGCTTTTTTGAAACTGTATTTTATATTGTTTAGTATCCACAATGCCATTTATTAAAACAAACGATTCTTATTGGCAAGATTTTATTATTAAATATAAGCACGATTTGTATCATTTACCATCTTACATGGATTTAGAGGCTAAATTACTGAAAGGTAAAGCCCTGGCATGGATATTCCAGGGCTCTTTTTTTTCTGCTTTAATCCCATTGATTTCTAGACAAATTCCTAACCAAAGCTCACTTTATGATTTAATAAGTCCTTATGGTTATCCAGGAATTTTAACAACTCGTGCTTTAGAACGTGAAGAAATTAATTTTTTATTGATTGATTTCTCAAATGATGCGTTGGGTGCCGGTTATGTTAGCACTTTCATCAGGCTGAATCCTTATTTAAACAACTGGAAAGTTAAAAATTTAAATAATTGTGTTCAGGTTTTTCATGGTTATACTGTATCAGTCGATCTATCTGTTTCTATCCATGATGTTCGCAGTAAGTACTCGTTGAATCATAAGCGAGGTTTAATGAAATGTAAAAACCGGTATTTTGCTAATATAAATAACTATAATTTTTACGATGAATTTATCAATATCTACTATCAAACAATGAAAAGACGAGGTGCTAAACCTTATTATTTTTATCCTAAAGATTATTTCTACAGTTTAAAAGATCTTGCTTATTCCAATTTGCTGTTTGTTTCTATCCATAATTACGAAAATAATTCTTTGGCTGCTGCCGGATTATTCTCATTTTTCGGTGATGTTATGCAATTTCTTTTTGGTGCTACTGCTGACACCGAAATAATTTTTAGTCCCTCTAAGGTGTTGATTGATACTGCTATTCAGATTGGGTTTGATCTTAAAGCATCTAAGTTGCATTTGGGCGGTGGTTTGGGCGCAAGTAATGAAGATGGTCTTTTTCGTTTTAAAAAAGGTTTTGGGAATATTCTTCTACCTTATTCTACACTTCGTTTTATCCATCAACCCGATATTTATAATTTTCTTTCTTCTCAAGTTATAAGGCTAGATAATTCTTGTGATTCATTTTTCCCTTTGTATAGGTTTAAAAACTGTTAGAATAAATGGGAATTAAATAGTATTATATTTTGCTTTAATAATTCTATGAGGCTTGATTTCTGTAAATTATATCGAAAAGTTCAATATTATTATAATAACCCCATAATAAAAACTTTATTACCTATTTTATATTTTGTTATTATTCTACTTAGTTTTCATTATTTCTATAACTGGTGGGCTGATAAGAATTGGTATCCGTTCACTTCATGGGTTAATCATTTATTTAATTTTTCAAGTCAGATTTTATTAGCTCAAAGTGATTGGATATTAACTCATGTATTCGCTTTAAAGCATGAAGTAGTCAATCAGACTATTTGGGTTAATTCAAACAATGGCTCTTTAGCTTATGTTGAAGTAAGTCCGGGATGCACTAGTTTAAAGCAATGGTTACATTTTATAATAATTATTGTCTTGTTCCCTGGCTATTTGAAGCATAAATTGTGGTTTATTCCGGCTGGAGTTGTTGTACTGCATTTTGTTAATATTTTTAGAATTGTTGGTCTTTCACTCATACTTAAACCATGGCCCTCCCATTTTCATTTTTTTCATGATTATGTTTTTAAAACCTTATTTTATGCTGTTATTTTTCTTTTATGGGTAATGTGGGTTGAATTTTTCCAAGTGAATCGCAAGAAAAGCATTATAAATTAAATTTTTGCTAATTAATCTTTTTAATTCTATGCTAAGCAAAATATACCTTTCTTCACCCCATATGGGGGAACATGAACTGGAATTTATTCATCAAGCCTTTGAATCTAACTGGGTAGCTCCTTTGGGCCCTAATGTAGATGGATTTGAGAAGGATTTGCAGGAATATACCGGTGCCAGTCATGCTGCAGCTTTAAGCAGTGGAACGGCAGCCATTCATTTGGCCTTAATTTTAAATGGAGTAGGGTTGGGAGATGAAGTCATTTGTCAAAGTTTTACCTTTTCGGCCACTGCCAATCCTATTGTTTATCAGGGAGCTACACCTGTATTTGTAGATTCAGAACCCGAAACATGGAATATGCATCCCGGTTGGCTTGAAACAGCTATCCAAGATCGTTTGGCGAAAGGGAAAAAACCAAAAGCGATTCTGCCTGTTCATCTGTATGGGATGCCAGCCAAAATGGCTGATATTCTTGCTATAGCTGAGAAATATGAAATTGCCGTTATAGAAGATGCTGCTGAAGCATTGGGTTCATCCATTCAAGGGAAAAAGTGTGGGACCTTTGGCAAATTTGGAGTACTTTCTTTCAATGGGAATAAAATTATAACCACCAGTGGTGGAGGAGCCTTGCTGTCGGAAGATGAAGCACTTATAAACAAAGCTCGTTTTTTGGCCACCCAAGCACGGGATCCCGCCCCGCATTATCAGCACAGCCATATAGGTTACAATTACCGCATGAGCAATGTGTTAGCCGGTATAGGCAGAGGGCAAATGATGGTACTCGATAAACGGATAGCTGCCCGACGGGCGAATTTTTACAGATACTGCGAATATTTTGAAAGGATAAATCAAAAAGGCTTTGATATCAAATTATTACCAGAGCAAGAGGGCTATTTCTCTAATCGATGGTTGACCACTGTTTATGTCGATCCCGAATCTAATGATGGCGTTACACGTGAAGAGATTCGTTTGGCATTTGAAAAGGAAAATATAGAAAGTCGTCCCTTGTGGAAACCTATGCATTTGCAGCCGGTTTTTGCCAGTGCACCTTTTTATGGAGACGGTACAAGTGATCGGTTGTTTGAAAACGGACTCTGTCTGCCGTCAGGGTCAAACCTCACAGAGAGTGATTGGGAACGTATATTTACAGTTTTGGATAAATTATTTGATAGATAATACATTATCAAAATAAATGCTGCATACTTCTCACCCTGTTTTGCCTTCTCTGGTCGCCCGCTGCTTTGCATGGAAGACTTACAAGTGGAATCATGCCTTGGGCGATACTGAATGGGTGGATACAGGTGGTGAGTTAGTATCGCTTCCTCATTTCAGTTACGGTTACGTGCCGGAAGGCTGGGATAGTTTGATAGATGATAAACAGATAGAAAAAGTTTTAGAAATTGTCAGGCAATTGGCAGCCACTTCGGGACGGCGCGTACATTGGAGATGGCCACAAGAAGACAAGGGCTTGTACCCAAAAGTCAGTGCATGGCTGAATATTGAAAAAATAAATGGAAATCTACACGGGTGGACGGGAAACCTTGGGAGAAAAATACGGAGGGCACAGAAAATTGGATTTGTGGTTGAAACAGGAGGTATAAATCGTCTTAATGATTTTTATAAGGCTTACGAAATAAGAATGCACCAGTTGGGTTCAGCGGCTTTGCCGCTGTTCTTTTTTCGTGAGTTGGTTCTTAACTATCCAGATGTTAGTCTGAGATCCGATTGCAAGGTTTATGTAATTTATACCTCCGGAGGCCGCATAGCGGGGAGGGCTATTAGTCTTTTTTACGGCGATTTTTGTGAAAATACCTGGTTTGCAACCCTCGGAGAATATCAACGACTTTATCCATCTTATCTTCTGCATTCAGCAATGATAGAAGATGCCATCGGCCGGGGGTGCCGCTTTTATAGTTTTGGCAGGAGTACCCGGGGCAGTGGAACACATCTCTTTAAGCAGCAATGGGGTACATATGATGTGGAACTCTACTGGATAGAATACCCTCACAGGCGTGGCATGAATTTGAAGAATTATCCTTTGTTGCTGAATATTTGGAAAAAAGTCCCCCTTGGCTTGGCCAGGGAGTTTAATCCTTTTTTGAGCAAACGTTTTTATTGATAATGCATGAATGGATTTTATATACTTACATTTGATATTGAAGACTGGTATTTATCGTATCATTCCACTCAAATGCCTCTGGAGCTATGGGATAAACAGCAATATCGTACCGAACGTAATACAGACCTTATTCTTGACTTTTTGAACCAAAGGAAATTAAAAGCTACCTTTTTCTTTCTGGGTTATGAAATCAAGAAAAATCCATCATTGCTTCGTAAGGTTCACAAAGAAGGTCATGAACTGGGCTTTCATGGAATGTATCATGTGCCTCCTCATGTGTCGGGCAGGGAAAAGTTTCAGAAAGAACTTCGGTATGGGTTAAGTATGATGAGTGATATAAGTGGAGCGCCTATTTATTTCTATAGGGCCCCTGGATTTTCGTTGAATGCAGAATGTGAGTGGTTGCCTGAGGTTGTTGCAGCAGAGGGAATTGTTGCCGACAGCAGTGTAGTTTCAGGAACTTTCGTAGGTAGGAAAAGGGTTCCTGATAATCCTTTTTTATGGGAACGGGCCGGGATAAAACTTGCAGAGTTCCCGCTTAGCAAAAGGAGAATCTTAGGTTTTCCTGTAAAATATTCGGGCAGTGGATATCTACGTCTGTGGCCATTGTGGCTCTTGCAGAATTTTTTTTCCAGGGGCAATTATCATATGCTTTATTTTCATCCTCGGGATTTTGATACTATGGTGCCTATTTCTACCGAACTTCCTTGGTATCGTAATATTATGAACAGAATTGGAAATGCTGGTACTTTGGAGAAGCTTTCCTCCCTGGCTTTCAAATACTCTTTAACTTCATTAGGACAGGCATACAACCAATGGAAGGGAAAAATTGACTTAGAATAAAAGTTAATTGTTAAAGGCTAAAAATTTCTGATTATGTTGTATTTTTGTATGCAATATTATGGAGATGCATCAGCTAAGCATTATTATGAATCAGAGAGAGCTGAACGATTCCTCAGAATGTTTGGTTTACAGGTCTATTAAATTAAAAACAGCTTTTTATGGATAAATTAATTTCCCGTTTCCTCGCCCCTTATTCCGACAAGTTTTTGTCGAGATGGGTGACATTGTTGTTTGACATAGGCCTAGTTTATGGGGCCTATATTTTAACGGTGTTTATCCGTTACAATTTTGTGCCTACTAGCCTTCAGATGCCGAGGTTAGACCTTATCTCGCTAGTCATAACCTTCATGTATGCTATCGGCTTTTTACTAGGCCGCACCTATCATGGAATACTCAGACACACAGGTCTTGGTGATTTGGGGCGGATAGCTGTTGTTAACGTAGTGGTATTTCTTTTTTTGCTCACATCGCTGATGGTTTCACTACGGATGGGCATTCCTCCAGCTAAAGTAGCTTCCGTTGGCATCTTGCTTACGCATTTCTTTTTAACCACCATGTTCATGTTTCTGAGTAGGTTGGTTATCAGGGCTATCTACAACCGTTTTATGAAGCAACAAGGACGGCAGCAAATTAATTACTTAATATATGGGGCTGGACAGGCTGGGATGCTGGTGCTAAATGCTTTGCGGCAAGACAAAATGTTTTACAATCATGTAGTTGCTTTTATCGACGATAATGACTCTAAAATCAACAAAACTCTGGAGGGTATTCCGGTATTAACTGCTGATAAAGTATTAAAATATGAATTTATACGCAAGAATAGAATTACGCAGTTAATCATTGCAATACGTGATCTTGAGCAATCCCGAAAAGCAGAAATAGTAGAGAGGGCATTGGAATTAAAACTAAAAGTCAAATCAGTACCCCCTGTTCATAAATGGATTGACGGTCAGTTAACAGCAAAACAGCTCCGTCAGGTTAAAATTGAGGAGCTGTTGGGTCGTGATCCTATCATTCTTGAAAATGATAACATCAGTCGTTTCGTCAGGAACGAAATAATCATGGTAACAGGTGCTGCTGGATCTATCGGCAGTGAGATAGTTCGTCAGGTGTTGCAGTATCGTCCCGCAAGGGTCATTTTGGTTGATCAGGCAGAGTCTCCATTGTATGATTTGCAATTTGAACTCAAAACACAAAAAAAATATGTTGATATATTCACTTCTGTAGTGTTTTTGGTAGCCAGCGTAAAGGATAAATACCGAATGAAACAAATTTTCTCTACGTATCGGCCAACAGTTGTATTCCATGCTGCCGCCTACAAGCACGTACCCATGATGGAGGAGCACCCTTATGAAGCTGTGATGGTTAATGTTTTTGGAACTCAGATTGTAGCAGACCTGTCAGTTGAATATGGTGTACGAAAATTCGTTATGATCAGTACCGACAAAGCTGTCAACCCCACAAATGTCATGGGAGCAACCAAGAGAATTGCTGAGATGTATGTTCAGGCTTTGAGCAATGGAGCAACCCAATTTATAACCACTCGTTTTGGCAATGTATTGGGTTCTAATGGGAGTGTAATCCCTTTGTTTCGTAAACAAATTGAGCAGGGAGGCCCGGTTACGGTTACTCATAAAGACATAATTCGGTATTTTATGACTATTCCCGAAGCTTGTAACCTCGTGTTAGAGGCTGGGGCTATGGGGAGTGGCGGAGAAATTTTTGTATTCGACATGGGTAAACCTGTAAGAATTTATGATCTGGCTGAACGCATGATTAGATTATCAGGTTTGGAGCCGGGAAAGGATATACAAATCGTTGAAAGTGGCTTGCGGCCGGGTGAAAAACTTTTCGAAGAATTGTTATCTGACGAAGAAAACACCATTGACACCCATCATCCAAAGATAAGAAAAGCAAGGGTCAGAACATGTAATTTGCAAACCTTGCGTATGAAACTGTTTGATTTAGGTAATACATTAATAGAAGGTAATGATTTTGAGCTGGTTGCCAGAATTAAAGAAATGGTTCCGGAATATAAAAGTAACAATTCAGTCTTTTCTCGTCTAGACATTCGCTCCTGAAATAGTGAATCATCAAAAATTTACAAATTTATTCATGCGAAATTGGATTTATCCCATACGGGTAGTAATTAATTTTTATGTCAAAGATAAATTCTGGCGGCCCCTCATTCAGATATCATTGTTTGTTGTGATTACTTTATTGTTTCATTATTTGTGGTGGGGCGGTATCAGGCATTTTCTTACGCAATTTTCCTGGTTTGAGTACTTTAGGCAAATGATGGTAAGTTTAGTTTTTACTATGTCTGCCTGGATGAATGAATATATTTTGGGTTTAGATATCGTCAGACAGGGCACAACGATTATTGTTCCGGGACACGGATTTGTGGAAGTAGTGGAAGATTGCAGCGGCACCAAACAGTTTTATCAGATATTGGTTTTATTTGTATTGTTTCCCGGGCCATGGAGGCATAAGTTATGGTATATTCCTGCATCTTTTATTATTATGCACTTCACCAATGTAATGCGTATTGTTTTTCTTACCCTTACCCTAATTTGGTTTCCTGATGAATGGGACTTTATTCATCTTTACGTCATGCGACCCATGTTCTATGTTGTAATCTTCATGCTCTGGATAATATGGGTTGAAAAATTCGAAAACCCCCGGTATCCATTCCCATCCACAAATGAAAACACCTAAACCCGAACTTTGGACCTAAAACCCGAAACCTGGAACCTGAAACTTTGAACTTGGAACCTGAAACCTGGAACTTGGAACTTGAAACCTGAAACCTGGAACCTGGAACCTGGAACTTGGAACCTGAAACCTGGAACCTGGAACTTTGAACTTGGAACCTGAAACCTGGAACTTGGAACTTGAAACCTGAAACCTGAAACCTGGAACTATGAACCTGAAACTTGGAACCTGAAACCTGAAACAACCTTTATGCGTCAATTTATCATCTTATTTTTTTTAATCTCACTAAGTTTATTCAAGGTACGCTCTCAACCCTTAATTCAGCGCAGCACAAATCCCGACTTTTTTAGCGAGGAATCTGCTATCTATCAACCCAAAAATAAATTTCATACCTCGGTTAGGCCCTTTTTAAACGACGAGATTAATAAGATAATTTTAGCCGACAGTTCAAAGAACAACTTAGAAATAAAATCGGCATATAATCCTGGCTTAAAAATATGGAATAAGTTGTTGAATGAGGATCTAATCGAAATTAATGGAGATGATTATTCTTTTAAGGTTAACCCTCTAATTAATTTTGAAATATCTAATGATTTTAAGAATGATGACCGGGCATGGGTAAATACCAGGGGGGTCATGGTAGACGGGAATATTGGTCCACGCTTTGCCTTTGCAACGCGTTTCTATGAAAATCAAGCCACCTTTGTGGACTATATCGACAAAGAGATTCAAAATATTCGTGTAATACCCGGTCAAGGAGGATACAAGGGGTATAAGACCGATGGTTACGATTTCTCACGGGCTGAAGGCTATATTTCATATAGCCCGAATAATTATTTCAATTTTCGGTTTGGGCACGGTCGCAATTTTTTCGGTGATGGATATCGATCATTGCTCTTAGGTGATGCGCATTTCCCTTACCCCTATTTTTTAATTAGTACTACCGTATGGAGAATAAAGTATATAAATCTTTATGCGGAATTTATGGAAAGGCAGTCTCCCCGGGAAGAAAGTGATCCCTTTAGAAAAAAATATGGTACTTTCCATTATTTAACTATTAATATTACTCCTCGTTTAAAGTTAGGTCTATTTGAAGCAATAATCTGGAAGGCGCATGATAGTACGGGCTATCGGGGATTCGATTTTAACTATTTAAATCCCGTAATTTTCTACAGGCCAGTGGAATTCTCAGTTGGTTCGCCCGACAACGCACTGATGGGGATAAATGCTTCATATACCATTGGAAATTACACTACTTTTTATGGTCAGTTACTTCTTGATGAATTTAAAATTCATGAAGTCTTTTCAGGGAATAGATGGTGGGGAAACAAGCAGGCTGTTCAGCTTGGGGTAAGAGTTTTTAATATTTTGGGAATTCATGGTTTGAATATTCAGGCAGAGGGTAATATAATTCGTCCTTACACCTACAGCCATTGGGAGTCAATTCAAAATTATGGCCATTATAGCCAGCCCCTGGCACATCCTATGGGCGCTAATCTCAAAGAAGGTCTGTTTTTCTTAAGATATCATAAGGCTCGGTGGCATGTGAATTATCAATTCCAATATGCATTATATGGTCTTGATACTAACAATGTTAGCTTTGGTAAGAATATTTTTAGATCTTACAACAGCAGGCCTTTTGATTATGGAGTCATAATAGGTCAAGGATTAAGAACTAACCTTTGGCGTCAGGAACTAAAAATTTCTTGGATGCTCAATCCCAATTATAATCTTAATTTAAGTACGGGAATTGTATGGCGAAAAGAGTCCAATATTCAGGAGAAGAACGATTTGTTGATGTTTTATGTTTCGCTTTCCACAGCTTTAGAAAAATTGTATTATGATTTTTAATAAAGTTAATAAAGGTTTACGAATTTGGTTTTTTATTGTATATGTTGGGTTATTAACTACCCTTTCGCTTTTGCCTTCTTCTGATTTACCCTCCGTCAAACTCTTCCCTTATGCCGATAAATTAATTCACCTGTGCATGTATGCGGGTTTTACTTTCTTGATGATGTGGGCTTGGCCGGGGTTTTTTAAAAAAGACAAGCAATTGATACCTCTCTTTGCGGTACTGTTTTACGGTTTGGGAATGGAAATATTGCAGGACATGGGGCATGTGGGCCGGTCTTTCGAGTTAACGGATGTAGCAGCCAATACCTTGGGATATTTGCCTGGTTGGCTGGCCTATCAGCTTTTTTCTTAATTATTACTAAAAGAAATTTTTTACGAAATGCGTAAAATCATTACTGTAGTAGGGGCCAGGCCTCAGTTTATCAAGGCAGCGGCCCTCAGCCGTGTGATACATGAAATAGGATCGGTCAATAATTTTGAGGAAATATTGGTACATACGGGGCAACACTTCGATGCCAACATGTCGGAGGTGTTTTTCAAAGAGATGAGAATACCTCATCCTGCTTATCACCTGGGTATCGGCGGCACCTCTCATGGCAGGATGACCGGTCAGATGTTGGAAAAACTGGAGGAATTGTATCTGCAATTAAAGCCGGATGCGGTTTTGGTTTATGGAGATACCAACAGTACGCTGGCCGGAGCACTGGCAGCTTCTAAGCTGGACATACCCGTGGCCCATATAGAGGCCGGGCTTCGCAGTTATTGGAAACGCATGCCCGAAGAACAGAACCGTGTTCTTACCGATCATTTATCCACCTGGTTATTTTGTCCCACCCACACCAGTGTTGAAAATCTGAAGAAAGAAGGCATTGAAGAAGGAGTCTACAGGGTAGGAGATGTGATGTATGATGTAAACCTCTTTTATCGTGAAGTAATAGCTGAAGAAGAAAATCAAGGAAAGAAAAGACCAGAGGGGGTAAAGCTTTCGGATAGCCCTTTTGCCCTGATGACCGTGCATCGTGCAGAAAACACCGATGAGGTTCATCGTTTAAGGGGAATATTGGAAGGGGTAGGGGCTATACCCATGCCAGTCGTGTGGCCTGTTCATCCCCGCACTTCCAAAATTCTGCAGGCGAGTGGCATCACCTTACCGTACAACATATTGTCAATTTCCCCTGTAGGTTATCTCGATATGCTTGCCTTGGAGAACCGTGCGCAGCTCATCCTAACCGATTCCGGCGGAGTGCAGAAGGAAGCCTATTTTGCCGGCAAGCCCTGCATCACCCTGCGTGACCAGTCGGAGTGGGTTGAAACCGTAGAAGACGGGTGGAACATTTTGGCCGGAACGAACCCTGAAAAGATCATACAGGCCTATCATCAGTCTATGGCAACCCACCACCGTCCCCGTAACCCACATTACGGCGATGGCCACTCCGCCCAAAAAATCGTCGAAATCCTCCTCACCCAAATCCCCCATCCCTAACCCAAAACCCGGAACCTTGAACTTGGAACCTGAAACCTGAAACTCGGAACTTGAAACTTGAAACCTGAAACTCGGAACCCGAAACCCGAAACCCGAAACCCGAAACCTGAAACCCGAAACTTGGAACTTGAAACCTGGAACCCGGAACCTGGAACCTGGAACTTGGAACATGGAACTTGGAACTAGGAACTTGGAACTTGAACAATCCCTATCCTCTCATTCAAATAAACCAAATACCCCTCAACCGCAGGAAAACCGGCGGCAGACAAGGCTTCAGCATATTCCAGGATTTGTTTTTTATGAGTGATATCAGGTGCCCCCGTTTTATAATCCACAATTTTAACTACCTCAGGTTGGATAATCAGCAGGTCAGGCCGGAGCGTACCTTTACCGGGAATCAACAGCTCGTATTCCGTAAGATATTCAGCGTCAGGGGTGAAGATTTTAGCATATAGTTCATCTTTTTGAATAATTTCCCAGGCATCTTTGAGGGCGGCCCACTGCGGGTCGCCTTTTTCATTTTCGGCTATAAGCTCAGGCGAAGTTCCCCCGGAAAGGAGACGTTGCAGCAGATGATGAATGGCAATTCCCCTTTTTCGGGGAGAAATACCCGTTGTTGTTAGTACATTTTCCCTGGCAAGATTGCGAATTTTAAACCGTTTATCCCACGAATGCAGTTCGATCGGGAAAAGTTGGGAATGTTGAGCGGTTTCACAGGCAGAAGGCGACCGGGGTTGGGAGAGAAGCTCTTTTTCGGGCCGGGGATACACCAGCGTTCTGTCATCCATGGGTTGCATAATCACAGAAATGGCATCCTGCATAGCCTTTTTAAGGTCATCTGAGGTAGATTTACCAAAGGGTGCGGAGAAAAGATAGAGCCTTTCTTTGGCCCGGGTAAATGCTACATAAAGCAGGTTAAGCCGGTCGAGGAGTTGTTTTTCACGGATTACATCCAGTTCATCGCCAAACAAGGCATCATTTTCGCTTGTGCCGGAAACCCGTGTAAGCAGTTTATCAGGCAAAACCAAATTACTGAAATCATAGGGATATTTGTTCTTATCGAAGGGCAACCAGGCCTCTTCTGAACCTATGGTTTTTTCGAACAAGAACGGAACAAATACTATGTTGAATTCCAGTCCCTTGGCCTTGTGGATGGTCATAATCTGCACTGCATCCGACTCCCCGGTAAGACTTACCGACCAGTTATGACCCGATTCTTCCCATGCTTCCAGCAGATCTTTGGGGGAGTGCTTTTTTTGTTGGATTAGTCGTTGAACATATTCCAGAAAGGTTTGTCCATGCGCGTGGGTTGAAGGCTCGGTGAAGGCAGATGCCAGCAGGTATTCGCAAAGCGAATAGAGGTTTTTCTGAAGCAGGGTGGAAGCGTCGGTGGACAGAAAAGTAGCGGTGAGCGACTCAAGTTTTGTATGCTCATGCATAAGAGAATCCAGGTCCTTGTCAGGCCGGGTATAAAACGAGAGCACCTGAGCACGGTAAAAGTCGTCAGAGGGATTTTGGAGAAAATAAAGCCAGGCAATCACCTGTCGGATCTGTCGGGAAGTATGAAGAAGGAGAGAATCGGCCGACATTACAGGGATGCCTTCACTGCTTAGGGCACTGGCTACGGCCTGTCCCTCTTTGCCCCTTCTTACCAGTACAGCCATATCCTTCCAGGCATAACCGGCTTCATGAAGCTGTTTTATTTTTTGAAGAACCTGCAAGGCCTGGGGTTCAAGTTTTTCCTGATCATCGTTAGCTACAACAAAATTCCATTCCACATATCCTTTATCTTCCTTCCGTACAGGGGTTTGCCGCAGGTCGCTGAATACCTTGGCAACCTGGGGATAGCTTGGCCCGAGGATTTCTTCTATTTTTTTAAAGATTTTATTATTGAACTCCACCACATGTTTTTCCGAGCGGTAGTTTTCAGTAAGGGGGCTGAAATGATTATTACCTTTAAATAGTTTTTCCGCATCACGAAAAGCTGGAGAATCGGGTTTTTGGTAAATCTCGGGAAGCTTTTCGAAAATCATTAATTCCCCGTTTCTGAAACGGTAAATGCTTTGCTTCCCGTCGCCTACAATGATGGCTGAGGGCAAGTTACTGTTTTCAGCCAGTGAATTTGCAAGAAGGGGAACTAAATTATGCCACTGAGAGACAGAGGTGTCCTGAAATTCGTCGAGCAGAAAGTGGCGGAATCGGTTTCCCAGGCGGTAGTAAATGTAGGGCACAGGCTCATTGACGATAATATTTCGGATGAGTTCATTAAAATCGCTGATGTGCAGGAAGTTTTCTTCGCGTTTAAGACTTTCAAGTTCACTATATAAAGCGCTCATTAAGGCCATGCCGGGAAGAGCCTGGGCGATGCGGCGAAGACTGTTGATATATTTGGTTAATTCGATGATTTGTAGAATGTTGTTGCGTACAGTATCCCGAATCGGTTGAAACCGTGTCCACAGGTTTTGATTGGCCTTTCCAAACCATGCATTGTTCTCAATCGCATTGAAGACGTAATTATTAGGTGGGGGAAGGGTATCGTTATTTTCTTCATGGAAAGCGATTTTCTCCAGCCATCCGCCAACGCCTTTAGTGCCATAGGCAAAATCATCCGGGTTGATATCTTGTTTACGGATGAGCTGCAGACATTCCTGAGCGAGTGTTCTTATGTTGCTCAGGCGCGTTGAGATACGTTTGCGAAGTTGTTTTTCAGAGTCTAAAAGGTCACCGGGGTTGTAAGAGAGCAAGTCGTTCAGGTGGTGACGGGTATCTTCACGGAAAAGTTTTTCGGTTGTATCCCGCAGCAGTGCACGGATATTCCAGCCTTTTTCGTCGTCGATGAGGCTTTCGAGGACAATTTCGAGCAGGAGGGTGACAGCATCGTCTTTTCCTGCTTTGTCAAGCAGACGATCAGCGGTTTCTTCAGCCAGAGGGGTAGTCTCCAGTATTATACCAAAATCGTGGGCGATATGCAAATCGAAAGTAAAGGAACTGACCACTTTATGCATAAACGAGTCGATCGTAGAAATGGCAAACTCGCCGTAGTTATGTAAGATGGCGCCCAGCGTCTCTCTGGCTTTATCCTCAATTTCTGTTTCGGAAAGGTTAAGTCCCTCCTTCTTAAGGCTTTTTAAAATCTGTTCCTTACGTTCACACGGTTTTTCTGATGACAGGCATACCAGATAAGACAGAATTCTCTCTTTAAGTTCAGCCGCTGCCTTATTGGTGAAGGTAATACCCAGGATATGACGGAAATTCTGAGGTCTGGACAGGATTAAACTTAGGTAGGTGATGCTAAGTTGGTAAGTCTTTCCGCTTCCCGCCCCCGATCGGTAAATTTCCAGCATTATTCCACCCTTTGCGATTCAGTCCGTAAAAATAAGCCATTTCCTCTTCCTGACACATTTCCCCCCCCAAATTCAAAACCCTAAGCCAGGAACTAGGAACTAGGAACCCGGAACTTGAAACCCGGAACTTGGAACTTGAAACCTGGAACTTGAAACCCGGAACTAGGAACTTGGAACCCGGAACTTGAAACCCGAAACTTGGAACCTGAAACTTGAAACTTGAAACCCGAAACCCGGAACTTGAAACCCGGAACTTGGAACCTGAAACTTGAAACCCGGAACTTGGAACTTGGAACTTGAAACCCGGAACTTGGAACTTGGAACTTGGAACTTGAAACCCGGAACTTGGAACTTGGAACTTGAAACCCGGAACTTGGAACTTGGAACTTGAAACCCGGAACCTGGAACTTGGAACTTGAAACAAAAAAAAACCGCCCTGCAAGCAGGGGCGGCTATAAATTTCAGGTGTACAATCCGGAATCTTACAGCGAAGCGCTGATGATAAAAGTAGCAGCAAATGCCACGATAGCATAAAGTTCAGGGAATACAGCCAGCACCATGGTTTTACCGAACACATCGTATCCCGAACCAATGCCGGCAATACCGTTGGCACAAACCTGTCCCTGGCGGATGGCCGAATAGAGACCCACAGCTCCCAGAACAAGGCCGGCGGCGAAGATAGCCATACCCTGTCCCAGCGTCATAGCAGCCACAAAGTCGGGGGTCAGTTTAGCATTGATGATGAAGAAGCCACCAAAACCATACAAACCCTGAGTACCCGGCAGAGCACTCAACAGCATGTACGAACCAAAAGCTTCTTCATTTTTCTTCAGGGCGCCCACAGTAGCATTACCGCCAATGGTAACCCCAATGGCACTTCCAATACCTGCCAGTCCAAGCATAAGGGCAAGTCCGATGTAAGCCAGAATAACTGCAGTTGTCATAATGATAAAGTTTAAATGTTGGTTAAATGAAATTTAAGTTTCGATATTAATTTTTTGCGAGATTTTGTCCGGAAAAAGGTTGATATTCTTTCCCGCCTCCTGTAAATCCGGCATTCTTGTAAAATTCCACAAAGGTCAGACGCATGGGATGCACGAAACTTCCCAGCGAACTGATGGCAATGTTGGCCACATGGCCGATAGTGAGAAAGATCGCAAATACAACCGGACCCACATAAGGAATATCGAGCATACTCATACCCACACTGTTGATAACCAATCCGAGGATAGCGCTCGAAATTCCAAGGGCAAAAAGACGGATATAAGAGAGAAGGTCGCCGAAGATACCTGTCACCACCCCATACACATCCCAAATGCCTTTGCCCACGCGAACGAACACGTTGGCATCGGGGTCGTTAAGCAGAAAAATAAGGATACCGCCGGCTCCCAGAATAGCGTACATCAACCATTGGTCATCAGCAGGAAGGATTTGGGCTGAGATGAGGAAATAACGTGCAACCATTCCTAGAATAACAATCAGCCAGCCAATAGTACTTAAGGCATATTTAAATCCCTGCTGTCGGGTAATGTTCAGCACCTTTACCATCATGCCGAAGACAATCTGAACGCCTCCCAAAATAAGGGCAAGCACCAGCATTTTGTTGCTATCCAGGAAGTATTTCCTGACGTTTTCGAGCCAGGGAATTTGGGCTTCGATAAGGTTGATGCCAAAAAAGGTTCCGGAGACAATACCAAAGATGACCGTAGCCAAACCTAACCATTGAGCCAGCGAAAGGTAAGGTTTCAGGGAAGGAGAGGCTTTGAACTTTTTGTACAGGGTTGCTCCGAGCAGTACTACCAGGCCATATCCTGCGTCACCCAGGCAGAAGCCGAAAAACATCATAAAGAAAGGGGCAAAGAAAGGGGTAAGATCCAGCTCTGTGTATTTGGGCAATGAAAACAATCGGCTGATAGGTTCAAAGAGCCGGGCGAAGTTTCCGTTGCGCAGGAGGATGGGTACTCTTTCTTCCGGCGAGGGATCGGTTCTTAAGAAAAATATTTCGTGGTCGTTGCAGAATTTCTCAACTTCATTGGCAGCCTCCACCGGCGCAAATCCCTCAAGAATTTTAAGTTTGTCATCGGCTTCAGAGAGGGTATTGCTCACCACGATTTCGTATTCCATTTCGGAGGAAAGCCGGCGGGCAAAATCTTCCAGCAGGGGAATGCAGGTAGCAGCCATGGTATCCAGCTCGGAATTAATGTCCTCAAGCTTAGCATTCAGCTCCTCTCTGCGTTGATATAGTTGACTTAGAGGTTTCTCAGGCCCTTTAACCCATTCAGCAGAAATTTCAGGAAGCTCCTCTCCAGGTTCGGTGACGAGGATGAAGTATATCAGGGCCGGAGTTTCATTAACTACACCAATTTTGTATTGATTGGCCCATTCAGGGTTGAAGCGGCGTGGGGCTACGGTGTAGAAATGGATATGCAGGCCTGCTTTACGCAAATTATGGAGGATAGTGGGATCATAATCTCCCCAAGGCTCTGTAACAGCAATTTCTTTGTTCAGAGAATTAAGCTGTTGGTTGAGCGACTCGATTTCGGCCTGAAGATCGCGAAAGCGATCAAGCACATCAGCTCCTGATTCGAACGGAGGTTTTTCTGTACCGGGCTCAATTTTGCGTCTGCGCAGCTGCTTGATAATCTCAGTCACCTGGCGCTGAAGCAGGAGTCTTTCAGCGGCTTCTTCGCTTAAGGCTTTGGTTCTCTTTACCACGTCAACTACACCCACTTCCCTCAATCCCTTGAGAAAAGGATGGTAATCGGCATGGAAGACCAGGAAGGTGTATTTATGCATGGGTACTATCATAGGCCTGCCTCCATCTGGTCGAAACGGTTTTTAAGGATCTTCTGCGACGATTTCGATAAGTTCTCTTCGTCTTCCAAAAAGCGCTTTATTTTGAGTACAGCTTCTTCATAACCGGGAATCTGAACCTTTTCGTATAGATTCACCTTTTGCGTGGTCTTTTTACGGGCGTGGTCCAGAAGGTTCATCTTGGCCAGGTAAAATTCTCTTTCGATGGCGATAGTAGCCAGTCGTTCAAGAATACTAACTCCGTCGAGATACCATACCGGTTGGCTGAAGAGACTGAAGGGTTTTATGTCGAAATGTATTTTGTTCAGCACTGGGGTTTTTACCCCTGCAATTTTTTTAATATTGAGTTCCACGTCGCGGATGCTTACCAGTGTAGGGTTGAATTCGCACCACAGGCGAACCATGTCATCGTATTCGCGCATGGCTGCATTCAGTTTTTCTTCGAGGGCCATGGCATGGTCTTTGGCACGCTTTACTTCCACACGCAGGGCCGATTCCTTATTTTTTAGAGTAGGAAGGGCTCGCTTGCGAATGCGAAGCTGCTTGTTCATCTCCTGCAGCGAGGTCTTGTTGTATTGAAATTTTATCGCCATGGATCGTAATGCTTATAGGTAATCCGGATTAGTTTTTGGGCCAATATTTATCGACAAATTCTTTTTTGATACCCACTTCGGCCTGGGAGAAATGACGTGCAAACAACTCCCATGCAGTGTCGAGCATACGTTCGGTATCGATGTTTACGTCGATGGCCAGCAACTTATCAGAATATTCTTTGGCAAATTTCAGCGTACGCTGGTCGTAATCGGTGAGGTCGAAACCATTTTCCAGTTTGGTTTTGGCATTGGCTGCATCGGCGTAGAGGCGAACGGCAGCGTTCATCACCTGGGGATGGTCTTCACGGGTTTTCTTCCCTATAACGAGTTGTTTCAGTCGCGAGAGAGAGCGGAAGGGGTCAACAATAACTTTCCCTATATCGGTATCGCGGCGCAGGAAGAGCTGTCCTTCGGTAATGTAACCGGTATTGTCGGGGATGGCGTGGGTGATATCTCCGCCGGACAGGGTAGTTACTGCAATGATAGTGATGGAGCCCCCGCTGGGGAACTGAACGGCTTTTTCATAAATCTTGGCCAGGTCAGAATAGAGGGAGCCGGGCATCGAGTCTTTGGAGGGTATCTGGTCCATGCGGTTCGAAACAATACTCAATGCGTCGGCATAAAGGGTCATGTCGGTGAGAAGCACCAAAACCTTTTCGTTCTTATCCACGGCAAAATATTCGGCAGCGGTAAGGGCCATATCGGGAACCAGGAGTCGCTCAACCGGGGGATCTTCGGTGGTATTCACAAAACTGATGATGCGGTCGAGTGCACCGGCATTTTCAAACACATTTTTATAGTAAAGGTAATCGTCGTTGGTAAGCCCCATGCCACCCAGGATGATTTTATCGGCTTTGGCTCTCAGGGCAACCATAGCCATCACCTGGTTAAAGGGTTGATCGGGGTCGGCAAAGAAAGGAATTTTTTGACCTGTAACGAGGGTATTGTTAAGGTCGATACCGGCGATACCCGTGGCAATGAGTTCTGAAGGTTGCCTGCGGCGTACAGGATTTACCGATGGCCCGCCGATTTCGCGTTCTTCTCCTTCCACTGCAGGTCCTCCGTCGATGGGGTCACCATAGGCATTAAAGAATCGACCGGCCAGGTCTTCACTCACCTTCAGTGCAGGCGGACGATTAAAGAAAACCACTTCAGCATTGGAAGGGATGCCCTCCGTTCCGGCAAAAACCTGAAGAGTTACCTGGTCGCCCATGATTTTTACAACCTGAGCCAGGCGTCCGTGAACCAATGCCAGCTCCTCATTGCCTACTCCGGTGGCCTTAAGCGTGCATGTGGCTTTTGTAATATGCGTTATATGCGTGTATATTTTCTGAAATGCTGTTCCGCTCATGACTGTACCTTCCTTTCTGCGATAATGTTTTGCAATTCCTCTTCAAACCGCTTGAATTCCTCCGACATAAATCCGGAATAGTTCATTTGTTTCAGGGTGTTGATCATGCGTTTGAAATAAGGGTTCACTTCTTCGAAGCTGTCGAACTCAAAATCTGTGTTGTATATTTCAAGTACCTTATCCACCATGTAGCGCTGACGGTCCATGGGAGTATTACTGTCGATGTTGTCGAAAGCATCCTGTTGCAGGATGATGCTGTCGATAACCTCTGATTTCCAGTAGGTAAGATGGTAATCCAGAGGCACGCCGTCATCACCCAGAATATTGATTTGCTCGGCTGCTTCCTTACCCCTGATGAGAATATTTTTCATTTGCATGACGTTATCGACCCAATTATCAGCCACAGTTTTTTTCAGGGTTTCCTGCACTTCGGGGTATTCGAGGTATTTCGAATAGGAATCGATGGGGTCGATAGCGGGGTAGCGTTTGCTGTCGGCGCGTTGTTGCGATAGGGCATAAAATGCGCGGGCTACCTTCTTGGTCGATTCCGTAACAGGTTCCTTAAGGTTACCACCGGCAGGAGATACAGTGCCGATAAAGGTAATGGAGCCGGTATGTCCGTTTTTCAGGTAAACAAATCCTGCCCTGGAATAGAAGTTGGAGATGATGGCCGGCAGGTCCATGGGGAAAGCATCGGGACCGGGAAGTTCTTCCATTCGGTTCGACATTTCACGCAAGGCCTGTGCCCAACGTGAGGTGGAGTCTGCAAGTAACAGAATTTTGTGACCCATCGAACGGTAATATTCGGCGATGGTCATGGCCGTATATACTGAAGCCTCACGGGCAGCAACCGGCATGTTGGAGGTATTGGCGATGATGGTGGTGCGTTCCATGAGTTTACGGCCTGTACGCGGGTCTTCCAGCTCAGGGAATTCCACAAAAAGCTCAACTACTTCGTTGGCACGTTCACCGCAGGCAGCAACAATTACAATATCGGCTTCGGCCTGTTTCGACAGCGCATGTTGCAGCACCGTTTTACCACTGCCAAAGGGTCCGGGAATAAATCCCGTTCCTCCTTCGGTGATGGGATTCAGGGTATCAATGGTTCTGACACCGGTCTGCAGAAGTTTGAAGGGTCTGGGCTTATCGCGGTAGGCTTTAATGGCTTTTTTTACCGGCCAGTATTGTA